>Ga0265798_10000273_pt1 | contig 92487 bp, 79 predicted proteins | sample P3T30metagenome_FD_192430 | JGI IMG/M metagenome (GOLD analysis project Ga0265798, IMG submission 192430) | Plant litter microbial communities from East Loma Ridge, Irvine, California - P3 T30 | ecosystem: Environmental > Terrestrial > Plant litter > Unclassified | place: USA: California... | reverse complement strand
ACCATTGGGGACCGCTGGAGCCTGTTCCAACAGGTGAATTTCAACAACAATTCCCAGCCGCACTATGTATTGATAACACCGGACGGAAAAGTAATCAATACTCCGGTTTCAGGATATATGCCGAAAGAGGATTTCAAAAAATTCCTGGAATGCGGTGTTAATTTCTATAAAAAGAATAAATAACGGTTCCTTTATAAAAGCAAAAGCCTTATCATTTAACCGGTAAGGCTTTTTTATGGCCCTGATTTCTAAGGTATTGTCTGAACAACTATTCAAAGAATATAAAATCAACAGATATTTACAATATCAGGTATGAAATTTGCATTAAAAACAAACAATAGAGATACTATTCTCATCTCTAAGAAATAACCGTTTAATATTTAAAAACTACAACCATGGCAGAAATCATTGCACAAGAAAAACAGGGAGCAGGCAAACAGCGAAAAAAACCAATCCGCGTTGACATGACTCCGATGGTAGACTTAGGATTTTTACTCATCACATTTTTTATGTTTACCACCAATTTCACAAAACCTAATGTGATGGATTTAGGGTTACCGGCAAAAGGGCCACAGCCACCTCATAATGTTGTAAAAGACAAAAATCAGGTTACTTTTATTTTAGGAAAAGACAATCGCGTTTTTTATCATCAGAGCAATAAGGAGGATTTAAACAAAAATAATTTAAAAGAAACTGATTTCAGCGGAATCAATATCACTAAAATCATTTCTGAAGCGTATGACCATGCTCCTAAAAAAGAGAACTTCACTATTATTATTGAGCCAACGGATGATGCGAATTATAAGAATTTCGTAGATGTCCTGGACAATGTCGCAATTTCCAAAAAAGAACGCTACGGAGTAACAGACATTAAACCATGGGAAAAGAAAGTGTATGAAGAATTAACTCAATAATAAATTTGAAAATAATAAGGAAAAGCTCTCCAAGCAGCATATTCATAAACAAAAGTTTAATATCGAAGGGCATTTCAGAATGCCCTTTTTTATTTATTTTTGGGGGATAATTTTATTCAATGAAAAACTTTTTAACCGCAGCGGCAGTCTCAGTTCTTATGATTTCGTGTACTAAAAAAGAAGCTTCTTCTACCGCAAACCATACGGACAGCACAAAAATTGTAGATTCCATTAATGCCGCAAGAACCAAAATAAATGACAGCATTAAATCTAAAAACCGTTTCAAAGATTTCAGCGGCACCCATAAATTCACCCATAACCTGATTAAGAATCCCGGCTCTGTAAATTTCGAAAAAATTAAGGGTGAAGCAGATCATTACCATGTTTCAGGCAATGCCGGTTCAGGAAAAAATTCTCTGAAGATTAAAGGTTTCATGGCGGTTGTTTCCGATAAACACATGAATTTCACCGGAGAAATTACCCAAAGTATTTCTGAAAATGACGGCGGAAAACCATACACACGTAAAGGTACCAAAACATTCCTGTCCAAAGACGGAGGAAAAACATTCAGGCTTCAGGATATGGTCAATGGTTCAGGATTTGTTGATTATATCGATATCCATTTTTAATTATTGAATTATGCTGAATTTTGAAAGAAAAGGAAACGGTAAAGAAATCCTGGTGCTGCTTCACGGCTTTATGGAAAACCTTACGATATGGAGTGATATGGAACCACATCTTTCCGGTGATTTTTCTTTGCTGAAGATTGATCTTCCCGGCCACGGACAATCTGAAATAATGGCAGAAGTGCAGACCATGGAACTGATGGCAGAAGAAGTAAAAAAAGTACTGGATGACCAGAATATAGATAAAGTACACCTGCTGGGACATTCAATGGGAGGTTATGTTTCGCTGGGGTTTGCCGAAAAATATCCCGAATACCTGAAAAGCCTTACCCTGTTTTTTTCCACTTATTTTCCGGATGATGAAGAAAAAAAAGAACAGCGGATCAAAAGCTACCGGATTATAAAAGACGCTTTCTCCCATTACGCCAGAGCAGGAATTCCTAATCTGTTCAACCCGAATGAGCGGGATATCCTGGAAGGGAAAATTGAAACTGCATTGGAAACTGCATTATCTACAAACAATCTCGGTGCGCTTGCTTCTGTAAAAGGTATGGTGGACAGAACCGATAAGAGAAATGTTCTTGAAAATCTTGACGCGAAAATTTTAATTCTTGCCGGAAAACATGACAATGCCGTAAAAACGGATATGCTGATCAAAAATCTTCCTGACAGAACCAATATCAAATCCTATATCCTGGATTGCGGGCACAACGGGCACTGGGAAAAACCCTGCATCTGCGCAGCCATTATCAACACGGAACTGCTTCATAACCTACCTAAAAAATTAGTTTTTTAAATATCTGTATGAAAGCATGTATAAAAGTCAGCTTGCTGTTCATAAAAAAGAGACTCCGGACACAGTGGCATTAATCAGGATTATTAAAAATCCCGTATCTTAGAGGGATTCAATTGTCTTAAATGGGGATTTTCACATTCAAAAAAAAGAAACCGGTTATCGGACTGACACTTTCGGGCGGCGGTATGCGCGGGATTGCTCATATTGCAGTTTTAAAGGCTTTGGAAGAGTATAACCTGAAGCCGCACATCATTTCGGGAACCAGTGCCGGATCAATTGTCGGGGCTTTTTATTCTTTCGGAAAAACGCCTGATGAAATGATGGATATTGTAAGAAAGACCACTTTCTTCTCAAGATCCTACTTAAGGCTTACGAAGAACGGTATCTTCAGCTCAAAATTTATTTTACAGCTTTTTCATGATCATTTTCCGGAAGACAATTTTAAAATCCTGAAAATCCCGGTATATGTAGCAGCTACGGAAATGACCCACGGCATCGTAGATTTCTTCTCGGAAGGCGAGCTTTTTACGCCGCTTCTGGCTTCGTCAAGTGTCCCTTTTATTTTGCCGCCGGTAAGAATCGGAGAAAAAATATATGTTGACGGCGGGGTTCTGGACAACCTCCCGATTGAACCTATTATTGATAAATGTGATTTTCTAATCGCCTCACACGTTAATTCGATCAGCTATGACAGCCTGGAAAAAATGAGTCTGATGAAGGAATTTGACCGGATCCTGCACTTGGCCATTGCCAAATCGGTATACTCCAAAGCGAAATCCTGTGATCTCTTTTTAGATCCGCCCAAGATGACGCAGTTCAGCCTGTTCAATAAAAAATTTCTTGACGTGATGTTCCAGGAAGCGTACGAATATACCTGTAAAGCACTTGAAGAAAAAGGATATTCAAGGTTTCCGTAAGTTGTTTTTCAGCAATAAGGATTAAGTATATTTTACCGTTACAGACGCTCCTCTCCTTCTATCCTGCTCTTAAAAGTTTCAATGGTGTCCTGCAAAGATTCATTGGATTTTCCTCCTGCTGCATTGATGTGCCCGCCTCCGCTGAAATATTTTCTTGAAAACTGGTTAACATCCATATCATCTTTGCTCCTGAAAGAAATCTTAATAAAATCATCATACAGGTCTTCCATGAAAAACGCGGCCATCTTTACGCCTAAGATGCTTAATCCGTAATTAACGAAACCTTCCGTATCTCCTTTCTGGAACCCATATTCTTTCAGCTCTTCTCTGGTAAGGTATAAAATCGCCACTTTTCCGTCTTTTGCCACCTGGATCCGTCCTAAGATCAAAGCCAGCAGATGAAGGCGTGAAACGGTGTTGGTATCCCAGGTATTGGAAGTGATCATGGCAGGATCTGCACCCTTTTCTATTAAATTGGCAACAATCCGGTGAGTCGTTGCACTGGTAGAACGGAAACGGAATCCTCCGGTATCAGTCATGATGCCGGTATACAGACATTCGGCAATATCTCTGTTCACCAGCTTTTCATCATCCATTGCTTCAATAAAATGATAGATCATCTGGCAGGTTGCCGGAATAACGGTATCTGAATAGACATAATCAAACGGCTCCGGCTGCTGATGGTGATCAATAAGTATTTTTTTACCGCCTGCATTGGTCAGCCAGTCTCCCAGCAGTCCGATCCTTGAAGGTGAATTGAAATCCAGACAGAAAATAACATCCGCTTCATTAATTAAATCGGAGGCAACTTTTCTTTTGTATTCCGCAATAAGCGTTTTCCTGGCTTCAGGCATCCATTTCAGGAACTTCGGGAAATCGTTGGGAACAATAACCTCAGCATGAATCCCCTTGGCTTTCAGATAATGTTTCAACCCCAGACTGGAACCAATAGCATCACCGTCAGGATTATAATGCGTAAGAATTACTATTTTATTTTCCGGGATCAGTAAGGTATTGATTTCTAAAAGTTCTGCAGGTGTAAACATCATGATGTTTATTTTTTTAAATTTGAGTTTCCAAAGATAGAGCTTTTAGATAAATCATCCGTATTTTTGTTACCGATATAAAAATCATCCGGCCATCAGCCTTAAGCCGGAATGGAAAAAAAAGATATTAATAATTAAAAAAAGATTTGCTAAAATTTGCAACTTTTAAAAAAAACCATATCTTTGCAACCTGAAAAATAATAGATAATTACGATTTAAACATATAGTAATGAGTAAAAGAACGTTCCAGCCATCAGAAAGAAAAAGAAGAAACAAACACGGTTTCAGAGAAAGAATGTCTACGCCAAATGGAAGAAGAGTTTTGGCTGCGAGAAGAGCTAAAGGCAGAAAGAGTTTAACTGTAAGTGCAGCACGCGCTAAGAGATAATCTTTATTATTATCATATACAAATCATGCTTGAAAAGAAGTTTTTCAGGCATTTTTTGTTGTTAAAATTTGCCAAAATTAAAGGTTATTCATCTTCTTTTTCCTATTTTTAAATTCTGAAAAATTTCTTAGAAAAAGCAATATTAAAACTGAATTATGCCACATACCAATATATCAGGAGATAATATCATAACCCTTCAGCATGCAAAAATTGCACAGAAGAACTTCACGGTTCTTTCCGATGTGAATCTGAATATTAAAAAAGGAAGATTCTGTTATCTTATCGGGAAAACAGGTTCCGGAAAAAGCTCTCTGCTGAAAACCCTGTACGGACACATTCCGTTAGTTTCAGGACACGGAGCGGTGGTGGGTTTTGATCTGGCAAAATTGAGAGCTTCTGACATCCCTAACCTGAGAAGGAAACTAGGAATTGTATTTCAGGACTTCCAGCTGCTTTCTGACAGGACGGTTGAAAAAAACCTGAAATTCGTTCTTGAAGCTACAGGATGGAACGATAAAATAAAAATTGAGGACCGGATCAATGAAGTACTGGGGAGTGTGAACATGAAGAGCAAGAAACACAAAATGCCGCATGAACTTTCCGGTGGCGAGCAGCAGCGTGTGGCGATTGCCAGAGCCCTTCTGAATCACCCTGACCTGATCCTGGCAGATGAGCCGACAGGAAACCTGGATCCGGAAACATCAAATGAAATCATGACCGTGCTTAAGCAGGTTGCCCTTGAAAACGGAGCGGCTGTAGTGATGGCAACCCATGATTACCATATGATCCAGAATTTCCCGGGAGAAGCCATCAGATGCGAAGACGGAAAAGTTTCCGTACTGGATACCGCAGAATTATTTGAATAAAGTTGAACGATTGAGAAACAACTAACTTCTAAAATCCAGTTTCTAGCTTCTATCCTTAAAAACATGAAACTCTTTCGTGAGTTCAAGATATGGGTCCGAGTATTGCCTCGGACTTTTTTCTATGATAAATTCAGATTCTTCCAACGCTTTTTCAGTCAATGAAAATTCAAGGATCAGCCTTTTGGTTTTAGAGCCCTCAATGCCTTTGATATGGATCTGCCGGATTAAAAACAAATAATTTTCCTGCGCCATTTTAATAAAATCATTGCCGGATTCTGCCGGGATGATTAGGGAGAAGATACCCTGTTCAGAAAGGAGTTCTGAAGATTTTGAAATGAGTTCGCGGAAGTTTAATTCAACCGTCTGCCTTGCGATTTTATCTTTTTTGGAACCGGATGCTTCAAAATAAGGCGGATTGGTAACAATTGCATCAAATTTATCCTGCGTATCAAACGTTTTAAAGTCCTGATGAATATTTTTCAGTCTTGAATGAAAAGGAGAACTTTCAAAGTTAAGCCGGGTAAGCTCTACCGCTTCCTGATTGATATCGAGTCCTAAAAATTCTGCTTCCGGATTTCTTTGGGCCAGCATTAATGAAATAAGGCCTGTTCCCGTGCCTACTTCCAATACTTGGCGGGCATTATGGATATCTGCAAGGGCTCCCAGCAGAACACCGTCTGTTCCTACCCGGAATACATCTGCCGACTGCCGAATTTCAAACTGCCTGAATACAAAAGATTTCACTATAAATTCGTCGGTAAAGTAATGGTGAATGTTGAACCCTTCCCGACTTCGGATTTTACGGTAATTTCCCCTTTGTAATCTTCAACCATCTTTCTTACCATTGATAAGCCCAGTCCCATTCCGCTGTTTTTAGAGGTAAAGTTCGGTTCAAAGATCCTTTCGTAAATATTTTCGGGAATTCCTATTCCGTTATCCTGTACGGAGATGATGACCCTGCGCTGGTGCTGCTCTATATCTACATTGATCATTAACTTCCGTTCATCACTCTCTGCCTGTCTTGCATTCGTTACAAGGTTAGTGATAATCCTGGAAAGGTAAACCTTATCCATATTAATCATGATATTGCTTTTATTGGCATGCATAAAAATGCCTTCATCATTAAAGATTCTGAGGATATCCGCCACCTCATTATTCAGGTTAATCGTCTCATTATTCTTTTCAGGAAGCTTGGCAAATTCTGAGAAAGCGGAAGCTACCGTAGCAATGACGTCAATCTGGTCAACCATCGTTTTGCTCATCTGCTTTACTTTTTCCCTTACATTGGGATCGGCAGGATCAAATTTACGTTCAAAGTTCTGTATGGTCAGCTTCATCGGTGTAAGAGGATTCTTAACTTCATGGGCTACCTGTTTCGCCATTTCCCGCCAGGCTTCTTCGGAAGCTTTGAAACGCAGCCGTTCTTTCTGGTCCTGAATCTGAAGAATCATTCTGTTATAAGCTCTTGCCAGGGCATTTAACTCGTCGTTTTTATAATACCTGATCGGGCGCATTTCATTTTCAAACAATGTAATACGGGTGATCATATCAGAAAATTTAGTGATGTTTTTTGCCAGGCTGTTGGACATTACCCAGCTTATCCAGATACTGAACAGAATCAGAAATATATCTACAATGGCAATATATTTTACGTAGATATTAAGAAGATCAAAATACGCAGATTCATCGTGATAAAGCGGAATATAGACAATGGCAATAGGTTCCAGGTCATTGTTTTTCAAGAGCAGATACGAGGAAGTGAGCACCGCATCTTTTGCAGCATCATACCCTTTGATGTCATACCTCGCTTTTGAAGAAAGAACACGGTTAACAATATTGATCGGGATTTTCTTCTGTCCGACCAGGTTCTCCTCTTTATTGGAAAGAAGATAATCGCCTTTTAAATCGTATAAAATAATATCATGCTGGTTAATATCCGCAATCTCAAAGATTTTGTTTCCCAGCACTTCCTTCAGGTCACCGGTCTGCACACGGGTACGGCTTACTGCATAATCCAGATATCTCATTACGGCGCCGGTTTTCTCCTGCATGTCAATCCGGCTGTTCTTAACAGAATTTTTCCTTAAAACAAAATAAGGAACCAATGAAGAAGCCACTACACTTAAAAGACATACCAATAAGAAACCGAAAAAGACACGGTTTCTGAGGCTATATCCTTTATACATACTTATTGACATTCTGTTTATTAATTAACTTAGCAATATACTTACCAATTATATCAAATTCTAAATTAACTTTATCACCGGTTTTAAGATGCTTCATATTGGTAAATTCCCATGTGTAAGGAATGATCGCTACGGAAAACTGACTGTCTGCACTGTGGGCAACCGTCAGGCTGATCCCGTTCACGGTAATGGAACCCTGGGGAACCGTTACAGAGCTTCCGTCGGCATTATCATAGTAAATGGTGATATAATAACTTCCGTCTTTATTTTCAATGCTCAGCACCTCTCCTGTTTTATCAACATGCCCCTGTACAATATGCCCGTCCAGTCTTCCGTCCATTTTCATGCAGCGTTCCAGGTTTACCACCGTCCCTACTTGCCATTTTCCGAGGTTGGTTTTTTCCAGTGTTTCCTGAATTGCGGTTACGATGTATTGATGGCCTTCCGTTTTTACTACGGTTAGGCAGCAGCCGTTATGAGCTAAGCTCTGATCTATTTTCAACTCATCTGTAAAAGGGCAGGACAAAGTAAAATCAATGTTGCTTCCGTTCCCCTGAATCTCCTCAATTACCCCAACCGCTTCAATTATTCCTGTGAACATATTATTTTTTGCTAAATTTGTAGTTTATTAATCTTCAAAGATAATCAAAATGAGCCCAAAAAACCATAAAGTACGAGTAGGAATTTCAATCGGAGATTTCAATGGCATCGGTCCGGAAATCATCATGAAATCCCTGTCAGACAAAACCATTACGGACTTTTTTACTCCTGTAATTTTCGGCTCGGGAAAATTATTTACCTACCAGAAAAATATTTTCAAGCTTGCTGTAAATTTCAACTATATCAATGAAGCTTCACAGGCACAGGAAGGAAAGATCAATATGGTTAACCTTGTGAAGGAAAACTCGATGGTTGAACTGGGGACACCTACTGAAGAATCTACAAAAATGGCAATCGATTCCCTGGAAGCCGCTACGGAAGCTCTGATAAAAGGAGAGATTGATGTTCTGGTTACCGCTCCTATCAATAAAGACGAGATGGTGAAGATGGGCTTTAAACATGCCGGGCACACAGGATATTTTGAAGAAAAATTCAATAAAAAGGGACTGATGTTCCTGGTGACCGATGATCTGAAGGTAGCCGTACTGACGCACCACATCCCTATTGCACAGGTAGCAGAAAATATTTCCAAGGAAAAAATAAAAAAACAGATCAGGCTCCTGAACCAGACACTGATTGAAGATTTTAATGTATCAAGGCCGAAAATTGCCGTTCTGGGGCTAAATCCGCATTCAGGCGACGGCGGCGTAATCGGGAATGAGGAAATTGAAATTATTGCACCGGCGATTAAAGAACTTTCTGACAACGGAATCCTTGCTTTCGGGCCGTTCCCTGCAGACAGCTACTTCCAGCCGGGCAAATATAAAAACTTCGATGCTGTTCTTGCCATGTATCACGATCAGGGACTGGCTCCGTTTAAAACGTTAGCGTATGAAGAAGGCGTAAACTATACGGCCGGGCTTCCGTTCATCAGAACTTCTCCCGATCACGGAACAGCGTATGACATTGCGGGTAAAGGCATTGCGGATGAACAGAGCTTCAGCGAGGCGATGTTCACGGCCATTAAAATTTTTAAGAACAGGAGCGAATACAATGATTTGATGAGCAACCGCCTGCAGCTGAGAAAAATGGCTGTAGACAACGGGATTGATGAAGATCTGCCGCAGGAAACTGAGGGTTAAATCTTTAATACAGATTTTAAATTTATTTGTTGTAAAATTTATTTGTTATTATAAAAAAATTGCATATTTTTGCACACTCATTTTATGGACAAGTTAAGAAACTATGATATCAGCTTTTCCGGACTGAAAACCGGCAAGCACGAGTTCAGACTTGAGATAGATAAAGGGTTCTTTCAATTGTTTGACACTGAACAGGAATTTACAAATCCCAGAATTACAGCAGATGTTTTATTAGATAAACATTCTACATTTCTGGAGTTTGATATTAAAGTTAAGGGGACGGTAGAATTGGTCTGTGACATCACAACCGAAAATTTCGATCACCCTGTAGAAAATGATATACGGGTTCTGGTGAAATTCGGAGAGGAATATGATGACAGCGAAGAAGATGTTATTACCATCCCTGCCAATGACCATGCTTTCAATATAGCGCAGCTGGTTTACGAAAGTGTCGTACTTTCTATTCCTATGAAGAAAGTATCACCTGAGGTAAGCGATGAAGATCTGGCAATACTGGATAAGTTCAGCCCGAAAGAAACCGAAGAAGAGGAAGAACACAAGAGCGATCCCAGATGGGACGCGTTAAAAAATTTAAAGAATAAAAATTAAATAGTTTAATGATGAGATGGTGAATCTCATCACTCATCAATTAAAAAAGTTATTAGAAAATGGCACATCCAAAGAGAAGACAGTCGTCCACAAGAAGAGATAAGAGAAGAACTCACTACAAAGCTGTAGTTCCTCAATTGGCTAAAGATGCAACAACAGGAGAGCTTCACCTGTACCACAGAGCTCACTGGCATGAAGGGAAATTATACTACAGAGGAAAAGTAGTATTGGAAAAAGAAGTAGCTGCTACTGAAGAAAATTAAGAGTCGCTTTTCATCGAAAAACACTCGTTTTAATACAAAAACCGTCTGATTTTTATAAAATTTGACGGTTTTTTGTTGTTTTTTATGTTTTTTTGGTATCTTTGGCACCAAATCAAATATCAAATTTATGGACATTAAAGACATACAAAATCTTATCAAGTTTGTATCCAAAGCAGAAGTTTCTGAAGTAAAATATAAAACTAAAGATTTCGAAATCACTATTAAAACTCCATTGGCAGGAAGTGATGTTGCTTATGCTCAGCCTGCAGTTTACCACACTGCACCACAGCAAATGGCTGCTGCGCCGGCACCTGCTGCTGCACCGGCATCTTCCGAAAAAGCTGAAGCAGCATCTGATGACAGTAAATATGTAACCATCAAATCCCCTATGATCGGTACGTTCTACAGAAAGCCTTCTCCGGATAAAGAAGTGTTCGTAAATGTTGGTGACGAAGTTTCCAACGGAAAAGTGGTATGCGTTATTGAAGCAATGAAGCTGTTTAACCAGATTGAATCTGAAGTAAGCGGAAAGATCGTCAAGATTTTAGTGGATGATGCTACGCCGGTAGAATATGACCAACCTTTATTCTTAGTAGATCCATCTTAATTTAGAAATTAGATGTTAGGCATTAGATGTTAGATTTTTCTTACATTCAACATAACATTATCTGATTTTCAAATTATCTAATTTTCAAATTTAAGAAGATGTTCAAAAAAATATTAATTGCCAATCGTGGCGAAATTGCAATGCGTATCTTACGTACTTGTAAAGAAATGGGGATCAAGACCGTTGCGGTATATTCTACTGCCGATAAAGACAGCCTTCATGTAAGGTTTGCCGATGAGGCAGTTTGTATCGGCCCTGCAATGAGTAAAGATTCTTACCTGAAAATCCCCAACATTATTGCTGCTGCAGAGATTACCAATGCCGACGCGATACATCCTGGCTACGGGTTTTTATCTGAAAATGCCAATTTCTCAAGAATCTGCCAGAAGAACGGTATTAAGTTTATCGGTGCCACACCTGAACAGATTGAAAAAATGGGTGATAAAGCCAATGCAAAGGCAACCATGAAAGCGGCCGGCGTACCTTGTGTGCCCGGATCTGACGGATTGATTGAATCCTACGAGCATGCTGTAAAAGTTGCTGAAGAAACCGGATATCCGGTCATGATCAAAGCGACTGCAGGAGGCGGCGGAAAAGGGATGAGAGCAGTATGGAAAGCCGAAGACCTTAAAGATCACTGGGAATCTGCAATTCAGGAAGCCGTAGCAGCATTCGGAAACGGAGGCATGTATATGGAAAAACTGATCGAAGAGCCTAGGCACATTGAGATCCAGGTTGCCGGCGACCAGTTCGGTAAAGCCTGCCACCTATCTGAAAGAGACTGTTCCGTACAAAGAAGAAACCAGAAGTTAACAGAAGAAACACCTTCTCCGTTTATGACGGATGAACTTCGTAAGCAAATGGGTGAAGCGGCGGTAAAAGCAGCAGAATTCATCGGTTACGAAGGGGTGGGAACCATTGAGTTCCTTGTGGACAAGCACAGAAATTTCTATTTCATGGAAATGAACACCAGAATCCAGGTAGAACACCCGATTACTGAACAGGTAATTGACTATGACCTGATCAGAGAGCAGATTCTTCTGGCTGCGGGAACTCCGATTTCAGGGGTTAACCATTATCCTAAACTTCATTCTATTGAGTGCAGAATCAATGCGGAAGATCCGTATGTTGATTTCAGACCTTCTCCGGGAAAAATTACCGGATTGAATATTCCGGGTGGACATGGGGTAAGAGTTGATACTCACGTATATTCAGGGTACACAATTCCTTCCAACTATGATTCAATGATTGCAAAGCTGATCACTACGGCCCAAACCCGTGATGAAGCGATTGCAAAAATGAGACGTGCTCTGGAAGAGTTCTATATTGAAGGGGTAAAAACAACCATTCCTTTCCACAGGCAGCTGATGGATAATGAAGATTATCTTGCCGGAAACTACACGACAAAATTCATGGAGGATTTTGTAATGGACAGAAAGTATGATAATCATTAAGATTATTTCTTGATACATTTTAAACTGCCTCTTTTCGGGGCAGTTTTTTTTATTATCCATTGTTGATTCTTCGGTTATCATTACCGTTCAGCTCTATTTTACAACTTCTTTATGGTTCTTTCTAAGTTGATCAGTTCTTATATCAATTCATAAGTTTCTGATTTACAATAATGAATTTCACCTAACATTTGTTAGTCGCAGAACTACTACAGTTTTTAAAGTTTCTTCTATTTCCTGGTACTTATCGTTTAATTACTTCTATTTTTGGTGACATAGATACCCTATCACATTATATTAACAATTAAAATTTACGATCATGGCAGAAAAAAATTCAAGAGGAATTTTAAAATTCAACGGCGGAGAAGGACAGAAGTTATTAAAGCTTAACTACAGTGTATCCCGTTCCACAGACGTATCAGGAAGAGTGGCATCTGACCCTTCTGATGCACTGATTAAAATTACAGTGGAAGCTACAGAAAAATCAGACATTCTGGAAAGCCTTCTTAACGGTAAGTACAAACCTACAACCGGAGAAATTACCTTCAACAAGTCTCACGAAGAAGGAACATTAACTACTTTAAAGTGGGAAAACGGATATGTAATCCAGCATCAAGTAGATTTCGATGCTATAGATGACAACAGTATGTACATCTCATTTGTTGTGAGCGCAGAGCAGATTGATCTTGGAACTTCTTCTTACAGAGGAGAATGGCCGACCTCTTAAGGATACAATTCCTAAAGTAATAAAACAGCAGACAGAATGGCAAACCCATCATAAGGGATGCTGTTCTGTTTTTTAGCTATGCTATCTGTCTTTTAATTTCTCACGGAAGAAAGCAGATGATACAGGATTTCAGATCCGGTTTTTAACTGACACCAAAACATCAATGATCATGGAAGAAAGCAATTTTTCATTCCGCTCCAACTCCTATAATAATTCCGCCAATGCAGATAAAATCTCCGGGAACCATATTTCCGGGATTAACCGTGTGGTAAAGCTGGATATTGTAATAGAAGGAAAGTCCGTCAATCACTTTAAACATTTCCGCTTACAGCAGAGCGCAAGACGTCATCACCATTTCGAACTTATTCTTGCCCATGATTCTTTGGGATCTGCCCAGAACCATAATCTCGAAGAGGCCCGCCAGTTCCTAGGCAAGCGGATTACCGTAGTTTTTAAATATAAGGATTACGAAAATGAAAGCCCTGAAAGAACTTTCGTAGGGGTTATTACCAAAGCAGCATTCAGCCAGGAAAAGATGAGCCTCGGCAATATTGTCCTTAAAGGCCAAAGCCCTACCATCCTGATGGACTCTGCTCCCCATACACAGAGTTTCGGAGGTACACAGACTGTCAATACAGGAATTATTGCAGATAAAATTATCAAAGAAACATTAGGTTCTTCTAAATTCGACTTTAGAGTGGATCCTCAAAATAAAAGTTATATCAATTACAGCTCACAGTATAACGAAACCCATTATAATTTTCTTGCAAGAACTGCAGAGGCGTATTGTGAACAGTTTTATTATGACGGCGAAGTTCTTCATTTCGGGAAACTGCCGCCATCTGAAAAGCCGGTCCGCCTTATTTACGGCAGCAATGTAAGCGATGTACAGGTAGAGCTGAAAGCAGTCCATATAAAACCTGAGTTTTTCGGCTATAACAGCAGCAGCCACACTAAAATGGAAGGTGCTGAAAGCAGCATCAGGCATCCGGGGGAAATTCCGGCTAAGGCATATGAACTGAACAGCAATATCTTTAAAACACGCTCACTCTCCCCTGCCCCGGTTAATGCCAATATGATTGTAGACCTTGATGATTCACAGAAAAGTGCAGCCGGAAGTGCAGCGGTAGAGGTTTTTACCGTTTCAGGGAACACTACGGTTCCGTTTCTGTATCCGGGATGCTGCGCAGACATTGAAATGCGCAAGCCCGATACCAGCCAGACCTCTTATTTTACAAAAGTAACGGTTACAGAAGTCCTCCATGAAATCAATGCAAGAGGATATTACACCGGAAGTTTTGAGGCTGTTGCCGAAGGGACAGGATTTATGCCTAAACCGGATTTTATTATCCCTGATGCGCAGCCGCAGATCGCTACTGTCATTTCCAATACCGATCCTATGAACCAGGGAAGGATACAGGTACAGTTTGACTGGCAGCGGAATCCTGACATGACCCATTTTATCAGGATGATGAGCCCGGATGCAGGCGGAACAGATGCCATTACCCAGAACAGAGGCTTTGTAGCCATTCCTGAAGTGGGAGACCAGGTTATGATAGGGTTTGAATACCATCACCCTGATTTTCCTTTCGCAATGGGCGGAATGTTTCACGGACAGGTGGCTTTGGGAGGCGGACTGAATAACCACATCAAATCCATCCAGACCAGAAGCGGCAATAAAATTATCTTCAATGATCAGGATGGAAGCATTTTTATAGAAGATCCAAGCGGGAATACATATTTGATGGACGGGAAAGGAAATATTACCGTAAATGCCCCTAAAAACATGACATTCACTGCAGGAGAAAATATACAGATCAATGCAGGCCGTAACATTATTGCCTCCGCACAGAGAAACATCAACATTATGGCCGGTGAGGATATCACCGAAACGGCAAATGACGACTACAGCCTGACGGCCAGCAATATTATTGAAACGGCAGAAGCAGGACGGAGTTCCAGGGCAAAAAACATTACGGAAAATATGGAAGCCGGCTCTTATATCAGCACAAAGGATGCAATTAATGTGGAAAGTGCTAAGGAGGTTAACATCAACAGTGGTAAACAGGTAAAAATGCAGTAAAATGGCTGGCGAAGGCGGAAATATCATACGGAATGTCTTTGGCAAATCCTACAAGGAAGCAGAACACATCATGAAAGATGCTTCCCGGGGTAGCCTTGACTTTAAATCACCACAGGAAAACACTTTTTACGGTAAGAAAGGAGGAAAGAAACTGGATGATTACCATGCTAAAAAAGATAATACGCTGCTGGTAACGAAAGTGGAAGGCCCGCTTGATGACAGCGGTGGCAAAATACGCAAACCCAGAGAGGGAGAGAAACACTGGTTCAGGGCAACATTCAACAGGCCTGCCGCAAAAAATGAATATAAGAAAATTTCATGGCAGGTAAAAATCAACGGAGCGCGTGTCCCATTCTTTTTTGATTATTCTTCTCTGGAAGGAAGCACACAAACCCTACAGGTAAAATTACCGTGCTATGATATGCGTGCCTATGCTTATTTTAAAACCCCGATTGACAAGGCAAGTGTAGAGGTAAAAATAAATAATCCACTCCCTGTTTATATTGACAGATTTAAGGTCAAAGGAAAAGACAGGCAGGGGGTTAACTTAGCCGATGATTTATGTTACGGCCTCGGAGTATCCAATCAGTATCCGTCAAGATATACCCTTCAGGATGTGGAAAGCAAAGGAATCTGGATTAAATCAGAGATCAGCAATAAGACGGATGAAGAATTGTGGACAGGCTTTAAGCGGATGGTGACTGATCTGTTTTCCGTAGGGGAACTGGAAGCGGTTGCACTGGATATGATTGAAAAATTCAGGAGGAGTGAAGGCGGTGAGTATTCCAATCCGGTTCTGACAAAGCATGTGCAGGAACACCCTTCAAGTCAGAGGTTCTGCATAAGCATTGAAGATGAAATTGCCGACAGAATTAAAAAGAACAATGGAAATACCGCTTCCATTGAGGATGATGAAATACACTTCACCGATAATGAAATAGGAAAATTCGGGAACCGCGGCTGGGGACACCCGCAGTTTTCAACATTAAAAGACACGTTTTTAGGCGGCCTTACCATCTGTATGAATGACACATGGGCATATGAAGTCAAGTTAACGGGATTCAGCAAATCAGGCAGCGGAGCTTATGATGCTACTTATAAAGTAACGTTATATGACCATTTTGGCCTTGACATGCCGGATATAGAAAAGAAATACTATTACCTGCTTGGGTTCAGATACTGGTTTATCCTGCAGCACATCAGAGGATACAAGCCTTTTATCACCAAAGTGGAATTTGAAAAGACCTTTAAAGAAAATATTTCTGTCGGAAAAGCAGAGCGTCAAAGCCGGAGAAGGGCTGTAAAGGAACGGGAAGACCATCTTAGAAACATGGGGCGGAGAAGACCGGGAGAATATTAACCGTCAGTCAATTTATCAGTAAGGAACAGTTATTACCACGAAAAAATGAAACATTTGCCATTTATAAAAATTTTCATCACACTCGCTTTTTTTCTTTTAACCACAATATGCTGTGACAAAAAGAAGAATGAATTTATCCCTTTGGATCATATGACCTTTACAAATTCTTATTATAAAAATTCTGTGAAGATCTCATATTATGTGCTGATTAATGATCCTGACTCCGAAGATAACGTATTGAAAAATGAAATTATCCGATATGTTAAAAACAGGCTGCAGAACAACCAGGCCCTGAAAGACCCGAATACAGTTTCGTTAAACTTTGTATTTTATAAAAAGACAGGCAATACCTCTTATTTTATGAACCATAAGGAAGATCCCGGCGGATTGATGAGTGAAGAAATATCTCATTACAGAGAAGATTATATTGCCAATTATAATATCAGTAAATGCAACGGAGGGAAAACAGAAAAAATCTACCTGCATGACCTGACGGAAGAGATTGTAGTGAATGGCTGTAACTAACAGTAAAATATTAATCAACACACATGGAAGAAAACCGGGTAAAGCCTTTTCAGAAATATTCGTCAGAAGCATATACCTATCAGGTGGAAAATATGCTTGAAATACGGTTTGGTGAAACCAAAGGCTTCCATTCATCTTATAAAGTTACCTTAGAGGAAACTGAAAATAAAGACCGGACGAAAACCTGGACCATAGAGAAAACAGAAGATACTCCCCTGCCGTCTGAAAATAACTTCATGGAAATTCTTCACGAACTGGAAAAGAGCTCTTATCCTGTAAAAATACAGGTAGATGAAAAAGGCGTATTCTTAAAGGCAGCAGATCATCAGAAATATATAGAAAGCTGGAAACAGAAAACCGAAGGCATTCATGAAAAATACGGAAACTGCAACCTGTTCAGAGACCAATATCTCACGGCTTTAGAAAATGAGGAACTTTTTTACAAAAATAAATATAAGGAGCCTTTCTGGAATCTTCTGCTTTTTGCACCGTCTTATGTGGACAACGGAGGTGAAAATCCGGAATCTGTGGTATGGCATATCAAAGGAATAGGAAATCTGGAATGTACCGGAATTATCCGGGCTGAGCAAAGAGATTACGGTTTTGATTCTTTTTTTACTTCAGAAATACACGTACCGGATACAATCAAAGAAGAGATCAACAAGAAATATCTGTGTCAGGCAGGGCAATACAAAGCAGAGCTGACCATACAGATGCAATACCTTTCCCGGAAAAAGCGGTATGCAGAAAAGAAAGCAGCATTCATTCTGTCAGACAGGGATGAAACAGTGTACCAGGAGACAAGCAGTATTACATAACTTTATGAACATCATATGATATGGCGAATAAAGGATTTATCATTGTAGAAGGAGCTACCGCGTACTGCAGCAGTTCCGTAGCCAATAACTCAAAAGGGACTGCTGTTCCGATGGAAGTAAAAAGCCAGAAAAAAAAACTCGGCAAAAACAAATATTTCGCCCAAAGCAAGCCTGTGGCTACCTACCTGGATGATAAAGCCGAAAGTTTTGGCGGAGGCAACGGATTTGGCAGCTGCAAAGGCTCAGACGGCAAATCATACCCATGCAAAGGAAAATGCAGCCTCAAATACAAAGATTATTATGAAAATGTAGAGTTTAACAAAAGCATGAAAGTCCTGCTGGATATTTCTACAGCTACCTGCCCGGGATATGGTGTTCCCGGAAACATTGCATTTGCAACCACCGGACAGGCTAATAATGTTTCGCAGATCGATGTAAAGGAAGCAGACGAATTCTCTGTAGCCAACACTTCGCCACAATGGGAAACATCAGGCCCGTCTTCCGCCGCAACATCCGTGAACAGTGTGTCAATGACACTCCCGATTCCTGCGGCAAAACCAACCGGAACCTATTATTATGTACAGCTGCCTGAAAACCCCTTCGCTCCTTTCTTAAATTCGTTTTCCACAGACAATATTATCCTGAATGCCCAGTTTAAAGGCGATGCCACAAAAATTATCTGGGCTCTTTTCAAAGGAGAAGATATTAAAGACAAAGTAAAAACTTTTATTGGCCTGGGAAGTGTCTTCAATCACTCTTTAAGCAAGACTTTTAACAGCCTTCCGGAAGGAAAATACAGACTGGAAGCCTACGGGAAAAGAGCCGGTGATAAAAACTGTGCGGTTATTATTGAAGTAGTAAAAGATTTCGTTAAAAAAATTGTTATTCCGGGAGCTTCTACCCTAATCAATATCCCAATACCTGTATCCGTAGAATATAAGCTGAATACCAATGCCGACCGGATGAAAATCCTGAACGGAAATACATTTATGCCTCTGGCCAATACAGCGCACTGGCGGATAAAACAGGGAACAACAGTATTATATAACAGTCATTCCGGAACTGCCTCGCCTCATCTTGTGGGTGTATTAAGAGCGGGAGGAACAGCAACCCTCACTTTTAAAAATGCCGGAAAATATACCGTAGAAGCATTTACAGATCCCAATGATCCCAAACCGGAATCTGTGGAAATTAAAATTGAGAATGCATTAGGCGTAATGGGTGTCAGCGGAGAAGCCGGGCTGCTCCGATCTGTGGACATGCTTAAAGTACAGGCTTCCAAATTCAATGTAGTCTATCTTCCGGCCGTAGGGAAAACAGTCCATTGGTACCTTAAAAAAGAAGGAAGAGGAAGAATTGCGGCGTTTGAAGGTTCATCCTCTTTCAAAACGGCCATAATCAATAAAAGAGCCGATGCCTTTCTCAGCCAGGATGCCCAGCTTTCTACCGGAGATTATCTGGGAAAATATGTTCTGGAAGCCTATGCCAATCCTGTTGGAGGAGGAAAGCAGCCTGCGTTCACCGGATCTGACACCTTCCATTTTGAGATTATTAAAAATGTCATTGATAAATTTACACTTCCGGCAGGAAACATTCCTAAAGGAACAAAAGTAAAATATACAGCCACTGCGAGAATTGCAGCACTGGCAGGAAACGAAACCATAAAAACAGAAATTCCGCAAGGCGTTACTGACAACGGAGACGGAACCCTTACCTTCAATGAACTCGGAGAATTTACCGTTTCCGCTTATTTAACAGGCGACAGTACGGATCGTAAAAAAATTGAAACCAAAATAAAAGTTTCCCAACCTGCCGTAAAAAGAGCACTCTGGGCTTATGGAACCGGTGTAAAACGTGCAGAAACCGGTTTTGGAGAAGACACGTATGGCTTTCTGGAAATTGACGGGCTTCAGAATCAGACCCTGAAAGTAAAAGTGTGGGTAAAGGGTGAAGGTGATGATTTCTATAAACAAAAAGACAAATACATGCTGGAGGAAAAAAGTGTAGCGCTTAATAACGAAGGCAAAGCTTCTTTCCTGATTAATACCTCTGAAGAGTATAAGAAAAAACTGGATGCCGCCATTCCCAAAACAGCAGAAAATCCTACGCCCCGATACCGGTTGGTCTTTACTGTAGAACTGCAGGCAGGTACCTCAACAGATGTTGTGCTTCCGGCGGACATTTCAATCGAAGGAACACGCCCTGTGGTTATAGATGCGGGTACAACCTACCTTGAGGTCCTGGATTCTAATGAAGAACTTTCCATTACTTCTGAACAGAAAATTGTTTCCATTATGTTTTCTACAGAAAACGGAAAGGATATACAGCGCGAACAGACTTTTTATGGAAAAACCCATAAAATCTGGGTACATACCGTTAATATGACCGAAGAAACTTTAAAAATTGATGTTTTCAAAGAAGTTCCCAAAGAAGGCCTTAATGAAAAAGGCCACATTGTTTATACCCACGAAAGCAAGGAGACCTACAAGGAAGAAAAAACAGGTAAAGACGGACTGTTAGAAGTTTCCTTCACCGCTAAAGAAGAATGGAAAAACCCGCCTAAAAACTTCGATTATTATATTGCACAGGTCTCAAGGCAACTGAAAGACCCCGCCGATCCCAATAAAAAAATCTGGAAAGCTGAAAAAATTCAGGTCACCGTAAACAATACCCTTCCGGCTGATCTGGTGCGGACTGAAGACATGGAAAAGCTGGGAATCAGAGCGCATAAAAAAGACGGAACTCCTTTTACACAGGATGAAATGCTGGAGCTCAGGAAACAGTTTATCTTCTATGAAGCCGGCTGCCTGAAGGTTTCCCAGAAAGAAACCCCGGAAGCTATTGATAATGATGTAATGCCGGTGGTGGTGGAAATGGCGGAGGTAAAAAAAGAAGGAGGAGGATGCCCGCGTTGCAACGACCCAATAACTGCAGACCAATTAAAAAAAATATTTCCTGATGCAAACTCTACTGTATTGACACAGATTGCTGCTGCCTACACAAAGTACATGAAAGAAATAGGAATGAATACCTGCTGGAATAAAGCACACCTATTCGCTCAGGCAAGAATTGAATCAGGAACATCTCTTCACATAAAAGATGGAGAAAACTTTAATTGGTATTGGGAAAGATTACCTGGCACTTTTGCCGCATTCAGAACGACAGAAGGAAGAGAAAATGCAAAACTTTGGGGACGTGCTGTTGAAAAACCAGCTACGCCAGGAGTATCTCAAGAAAACCAAAAAAATATTGCAAACTGGGCTTATTCTCCAACAAGCGCCAAAGGAAAAGAGTTGGGTAATACCCAGCCAGAAGACGGATGGAACTTTAGAGGGAAAGGTCTTATACAACTTACCGGAAGAAAAGCTTATGAATATGCAAATGTATATACGAAAAAAGAGGGAGCTGATATAATTGCAGATCCTGACCTTGTATTAAGCAATGTTGCTATTTCTGTAATTTCTTCTATGGCTTTTTTCAAATGGAAAGGTATCAATACAATCGTAAATGGATCTAAAGAGACCTTACCTGTCAGCAAAAAAGTAGGTAAAATGGTAGAAACAAAAGATGAATCAGGTAAAACATCTGACAATTATGAAGAGAAGCAAAAAGCATTTGATACTTACACTTCAAAAATATTCAAAACATCAGAATGTGAATGGGGTAAAGCAGTGGATCTAAATCTTGCAGGAAGAAGTCCCTGGATGGAAATCGCAATAGCAGAAGCGAAAGTTTATGGTGGAAAAAATGAAGGTAGCATTGACAGCAGAATCAAAACTTATCATAAGGATGGCGGTGGCACAGATGCAGGAAGCGGCACTGCATGGTGCGCATCATTTGTTTGCTGGTGCATTGAACAAAAAGATCTTCCCAGCCCACATTCTGCAGGTTCCAGAATGTTCCTGAGTAGTGCAAAGGCTGAAAAGTGTGAGGCATTCTTTGGTGCAGTAGCTATATTTTCAGATTGTAACGCTACAGGAACCAATATAGAAACTTCAGGACATGCCACATTTGTTTTCGGAAAACTACCTGGAACGGAAATCTATGCGTGTCTGGGAGGAAATCAATCTGATAAACTAAAAATGTCAAGTTATAACTGCAGTGGAAATGTTTTTGTTTCCTGGAAAGAAAAGAATGGAACAGAGCATTATAAGATTTTCAGAGGGTTTTATAAGCCTAAAGGCTATGTCATCAAAGACATGGATAAGTTAAATAATAATGATAATTATACAACCGCGGATGATGCAAGTAAAAAAGCGTTAAATTTAGATATTAAATCAGATGAAAATGGCGAAAGTTCAAGGTAAGCTTATTATAACAAAGATTTTAATCGTATCGTGTTTTTTTGGTCTCATAAGGTGTCAGGAAAAAAAAGAGAACACGGCCAATCGATCACCAAAAATAAAGACTATGCAAAAAATTGAAATTAGTTCCATACTTGCAGAGCAAATAAAGAAAGGGGCTGCTGAAGAATATGGAAGCTTTAGTAATTATTCAGAAAAGGACCTTAATGCTTTAATTGATATTGAAGATTCAATACTTCAATCTAACGGATATAAAAATCTTAGTAGCAGCCAATTCGCAATGAAGGTTGAACAGATATTCGGACGAAAAATAGATTACAATTCCAATACGGATTTTTTAAAATTAGATATCTACAATAAATGTGATAAAGAATTAGTCTTCTTACCCTTCTCATCTGAAAATCAGAATTTATATATTTCAAAAAAGAATAAATTAATATCATATTTCTACCCCATTCCATTAATAATTGATTACCAAAAATTATATCCGGATATGAGTAGGCTTGAAAATACCTCTATTGATATTGAAACTAATGATGGCCCACACAAGGTAACACTTTGGAAAGATATTCCTAATTTAAAAGAGCAGCAGAAAAAAAATGCCCGGATGCTTGTAGCCCGTAATATGTATCTATTTAATGATAATAAAACATATATCACTTGGTTAGTAACGCAGGATCCTATCTTTATAAAAATATTAGTTAAAGAATTTGGCTATACTAAAGAACCCAAGTTTACCCATCTTGCAATGACCGATTATCTTGAGAAATATCAAACATCTACTGATATTGGAGATATTATTTTTGTAAAAAATTGTCAGGGAGAATTACAAATACGCACAGAGCTATTACAATATATTAAAGATCATACGAAATCAGATGAAAATAGATTACTAACAGCCTTAGAAAATTTTGGATATGCCTTAAAGGACAATACTACATTTGATAAAGATGAAAAATACAAGATAATGGCCTATATCGGTAATACAGTTGATCCTTTTTACTTAAACTTTGCTGGCACTAACTCGGGTAATGCGGTTTGGAATGCAGAAAGTGTGTTATACAATAGTGTTATAAGTGATAAAAATATTATTTCAGTCTGCCAGAAAAACAATTATTACGGACTTTCAGACTTGAGAGAAAGTTTACTTAGGATACAGGGAATCATAGAACATGATTCTCAGTAATAACTAAAATAAACACAAGTTATTAATGAAGAATATTTCATTTTTGGGAATTGGGCAACAATTAACCTCAAGTCTCATTTTAATTTCCTTCTTTATTTATTCATTACCTGCCGCACAAACAGCAACTCTGCAAAAGCAGTTAAAACATGGGAACAAACAAATTTATACAATTTCAGGTCCTGATATTCAAAAATCAGAAATAACAAAAGAGGAATTAGACAGTACCGTAATTTTAGCTAAAAATTTACTCAATTCTGTAGGGTTTAAGCCTTTACCTAATCCTGATTTTAAAGATAAAATCAATGCAGTTTTTGGGAGAACTCTTGATTATAAATCTGACACCAAGTATTTATACGTCAATTTTTTCAACAAGTGTGATAAAAAAATGAGTTTCAAGTCAAATAATCATTCGGATCAGTTGGGAATATATATTGCTAAAAATGAAAGCCTTATTACTGAATTCTATTATATTCAGGAACTTATTGATTATCAGAAATCATATAATGAGGCAGCACAGGAGGAGGATGCGTCTTCAAAAACCTATAAGGATGCAAACGGTAACGAAGTGAAAAAATATTTATGGAAAGATATTTCCAATCTTAAAGAACAACGCAAAAAAAACATTCAGACATTAACAGCCCGCAATATGTATCTGTTCAATGATAGCAAAGCCCAATATAAATGGCTTATTCTCAATGATCAATATTTCATGGAAAAATTGGTTAAAACTTTTGGATATACTGAAGATTCAGAACTGCTGAAATGGGTAATTGAAAAAACTAAATTTGACAAAAATAATCCGTCAGACTATGGCAAATTATTCTGGACAAAAAAGTGCGATGGAAGTGTAAGATTACATGCCAACACATTTAAATTATTGCAAAAATTATATATCCCGAATGATCCTTCAGAAAACAGATTTATTCTGGATTATATTAAAGATTATTTAGAATATTTAGGGAATAAAGAAACATCTCAGAATGAGAATCTGCCACCAGTAGAAAGAACAAAAATAATGTCAAATCTGGCTTATTTTGTAGAACAGTATAAATATGATCCGAAATTTGACGAAGATAATAAAATGATGGGGAGACTGCGTTTTTTCTTAGATGATAAAGAGGTAGAGATTTTGAAAAAGAATAATTACTTCGGGCTCCCAAAATTCAAAGAATGGTGGGACAATGCAGATTATGATGAATATTTTGTAACTGAATGTGAATATGAAGGATCCTGTGGTTCAGGCTATCAACCTATGAACTATACAGAATGGCGAAAACAAAATCCTAAGAAATAATCCAAAAGCATACTCAAAGATATAAAACCTGAATTGTTTTATTTTTGAAACAGAAATTTTCTTTAACCTTCTCATTGTTACTGAAAATACACTGTATATTGTGCAATCTACTGCATTATGTTTTTGTTAATGCATCTCATTAATAATGCTTAAATTTGCGGAAAAGCAAAAAGAATATGTCAGCAGTAGAATTAACAGAAAAAAACTCACAGTACTTCATTGATCTTGAAGATAAGCACGGCGCACACAATTACCACCCCCTTCCCGTAGTTTTAGACAGAGGAGAAGGTGTTTTCGTATGGGATGTGGAAGGTAAGAAGTATTATGATTTTCTTTCAGCATATTCTGCGGTAAACCAGGGACATTCTCATCCGAAGATTGTAGAAGCTCTGGTAAGCCAGGCTAAAAAATTAGCTTTGACATCAAGAGCGTTTTACAACTCAAATCTGGGAGAATACGAACAGAAGATCACTACCCTGTTCGGCTTTGATAAAGTTCTGCCTATGAATTCCGGAGCGGAAGCTGTAGAAACGGCCGTAAAATTAGCCCGGAAATGGAGCTATGAAATTAAAGGGATTTCAGAAAATGCAGCAAAGATTATTGTCTGCGAAAATAATTTCCACGGAAGAACCACAACAATTGTTTCATTTTCCAATGATCCGGATGCCAACCAGAATTACGGGCCTTTCACACCGGGTTTTATTAAAATTCCATATAATGACACTGCAGCTTTAGAAGAAATTTTAAACAGGGAAGCCGGAAATATTGCTGCCTTTTTGGTAGAACCGATCCAGGGTGAAGCTGGGGTTTATGTTCCGGATGAAGGTTTCCTGAAAAATGCTTCTGAAATCTGTAAAAAATACAATGTCCTGTTCATTGCAGATGAAGTGCAGACGGGAATTGCAAGAACGGGGAAATTAATTGCCTGTCATCATGAAAAGGTTCAGCCGGACATTCTTATCTTAGGAAAAGCCCTTTCGGGAGGAATGTATCCTGTTTCAGCGGTCCTGGCCAACAATGAAATCATGAATGTTATCAAGCCCGGACAGCACGGTTCCACTTTTGGAGGAAACCCGATTGCCTGTGCCGTAGCCGTAGCTGCCTTGGATGTTGTAGAAAAAGAAAAACTTTCTGAAAGAGCTGAAGAATTAGGTAAGTTATTCAGATCTGAGATTGAAAAAATTATTGAGAAAAGCTCCCTGATCACAAAAGTGAGAGGAAAAGGCCTATTAAATGCCATTCTAATCAATGATTCCCCTGAAAGCTCCACAGCATGGAACCTTTGCCTTCAATTAAAGGAAAACGGCCTTCTGGCTAAACCGACCCACGGAAACATTATCAGATTGGCTCCGCCATTGGTTATCACAGAAGAACAGCTGATGGATTGTGTAAGGATTATTGAGAAAACCATCAACGAATACAAATAGAATTTTAATAATATAAAGATAGTACAGCATGGTGAAAACCATGCTTTTTATTTAAACTGCTGACATAAAGCAATTTTTCTTAAAGATACTTCGTAAAAACCAGCTAAATCTTTATGTAAAAATTAAAACTTATCTTTGGACTATAAAATTTGTGATGAATATAAGTGGGTTGATCATAACTTATAATGAAGAAAAAAACATTCAGCAGGTTCTTGAATGCTTCGGTTTTTGTGATGAAATTATTGTAATCGATTCTTTCAGTACAGATAAAACCGTCGAAATTGCAAAAACTTTCCCCAATGTAAAAGTGGTTCAAAATAAGTTTGAAGATTTTACCAAGCAGAGAAATTTAGCTTTGGATGAGGCTAAAAATGATTGGGTGCTGTTTTTAGATGCGGATGAAAGAATCACGCCCCTATTAAAACAGGAAATTATTGACGAGTTTAAAAAGCCGGAGCAGAAGGATGCTTATTATTTCTACAGAAAATTTTATTTTGCCCAAAAGCCAATTCACTACTCAGGAACGCAGACAGACAAAAATTTCAGGCTTTTCCGGAAGTCCAAGGCACGCTATACGCCAGATAAAAAAGTACATGAAACCCTGAATGTAAAGGGTTCGGTGGGAGAACTTACCAATAAGCTTCTTCATTATTCAGTATCGGATTATGAATCTTATAAACAGAAAATGATTCATTATGGTGTTTTAAAAGGGCAGGAACTTTCCTTAAAGGGAAAGAAATTCAATATTTTCGTACAATATTCAAAGACTGCTTTTAAATTCTTTAAGGCATATATTTTGCGTTTAGGAATCTTAGACGGCAAAGAAGGCTGCCAGCTTTCTTATCTGCAGTCATTAAGTGTTTTTGAGACCTATGAATCATTAAAAAAAGAGCAAAATTAACGGGATGAAAATTTGTGTTATCAGTTATGATTTTTGGGGCTATGATCAATATATCGTTGAAACCTTACAGGCAAAACATATTGATGCCCACCACATTAAAATAGCTGATGTAACCTATGCTGATTTTAGTGAAAGGGCTGCCAATGCGGTAAGTAAAATATTTTTAAACAAAAATATAAAAGCAGAAAAACGACAGAAATTTGTTTTGGATTCCCTGGAGAAATTAGGATATCAGGATCAGATCCTGGTATTGAATCCTGACACATTTGATTTGTCGACTTTAAAACAGATAAGAAAATGTTCAGACCGTTTAATCACCTATCTTTATGACAGCCTCGACAGGATTCCGGTAGATCAGAGCAAGCTGGAACTTTTTGACAAAATTTTCTCTTTCGATATCGTTGATATACAGCGATACGGATTTGAAAAACTGACCAATTATATTTATCTCCCTCACCTTTCCTGTAATATACAAAATCCGGAAACAGATCTTTTTTATATTACTTCTTATGACCATAAAAGAGTTGCATTTATTAAATTGCTCACAAAACGGCTCCTTGAATTACATCTGAAATTTCAGATCATGGTAATCGGTAAAAAGGGCTGGAAACATCAGCTTAAAAACCTTTTTATGACTGTTCCGGAGAATCTTAATATCCTGTTCAGTATAAAAAAAATAAGTCACAAAAAGCTTCCGGAATATTATAAAAATTCACGGGTTTTACTTGATCTCACACGTGAAAACCAGTACGGATTGAGCTTCAGGATTTTTGAAGCTATGGCAATGGAAAAAAAAATCATTACAGATAATGAAATGATTAAAAACTATGATTTTTATAATCCAAACAATATTTTAGTGTTGGATGAAACCTGCAGCAATCTGAACCTGTCTTTTTTTGAATCGCCTTACGAAAAGATTCCGGAAGACGTATATTATAAGTATACATTGGAAAACTGGACAAATAAAGTTTTCAATATCATACGGTAGCATTATAAAGTTTTTCAAATAACATTTCGAAATGCTCCTGAAAATAAAAATCATAAGCATTTTCTCCTATTGGGTGAACTACTGGAAAATCTGAATATGCCTCTAATAATCTCGGAACTTTCATTATTTCTGCTAAGGCAAAACCAAAAGATTGATTTCCCAGATAAAATTTTGAGGCCTTTATAATCTGAGCTAATTCATAAAAGTCTTCCGCATCATAGAATTCAAGATTTGGAACGGACTTCTTTATATCTTCATATTCATCTCTCAGACCCACAAAAAGCAAGTTATTGTACTTTTTTAGAAATGAATAATCTACAAAAGAATTTCTCACCCTAAAACTTCTGATGATGACAATCTTGTTTTTAATTATAGGATGTGGCTCGACTTCCAAACATACTTTAGAAAAATCCGGAAATACTCCAGTTAAGTGAGAGTACCATCTTACTGTAATAAAATTTAATTCGAATGGAAAATCTCTGAATAAGTCAAGATTAACATCAACTCTTTGGTTTGTATACTGATCTATATCTTCGAGATAATCTATTTTTTTCAATAAAGGCAACAATTTAGAATATAGCCTGTCATTAATATAGACATCACCTGAAATATGTTTATAAGCCTTTTGGTCTGTGGACTTCCCTATATTAATATAAAGGTTACAACTATGGCTTTCACTGATTTTTTGTATCACCGGCAAAGCATAAATAATATCACCTATGTGACCAGAATGTATAAAGTTTATTTCTTTATTATTCTTGAGATTCTGCTGAATTAAATTTAGTTGATTAACGAACTCGGGTCTGAGCTTATTTTTTTTAGAAAGATGGCTTACTTCTTCTTTTATATCAAAATATTTCTTTTCATTCGTATATTTATAAAAGTATTTTTTCAAGGTCAATATATTCATAATCAATTAAGTATTAAAGGAATAACATGAAATACTAGCGGTATAATATTATTACTTTTTATTCTTTCTGTTTCGGAAGTACAATTTTATACCATAAATAAACATCACAAGCTTACTCTTTTTAAGAATATATAGCTCTTGCTTCATTTTTTCATTCTCAATATATAAATTGACAACATCATTCTTAAGTGGATTCGGTTCAAAAGCAGGAAGTATATTTTGCACTTTCTCCTTCACCAGATTTCCTATTCTTTCAACAGAAAAATCTTGCAGCATAGTTTGCCTTCCTTTTTCAGCTTTTATTTTAACAGCTTCTGAGTTTTCTTTCACAATTTTCATTAGCTCCGCCGCATGGTCAACACTTGGTTCAGACCAAATGGTATTACTATCATAATTGATTATAGAAGCACTTATTGCAGTTTTGGTATAGTCTACAAGAAAACTGTTTTCTTGGTTCATAAATTCCAGATTACCAGAATAATTAGTTGCAATTACCGGTTTTCCAAAGAACATCGCCTCTGCCATTGTAAGACCAAAACCTTCTGATCTATGTAAGGAAATATAAGCATCACAACCTTTAATGATTTTATAGAGTGTTTGCTTATCATAAATTTTTTCTACAATTTTTACATTTTTAAAACCATTGATATGGGATTCCAAAAGCTCTTTTTCTTTTAGGAATTTAGTAGATTTTGAGGTTTTAATTATCAGAGATACGGTTGTATCCGTTTTGCCGAAAGCTTTTTCAAATGCGTTGATGAGATTGATCGTATTCTTTCTTTCCAATGTACTGTTGTAATCAAACATAAAAAAGAAATTAAAAGAATCAGGATTGTAAAAACGTTCAGCTTCTTCATCAGAATTGTTATCCAATTCTATAGCTATCGGATAAGGAATTACTTTTACCGGTGCTGTCAAATATTTTTCCACAATCTCTTTACAGTATTGAGCCGGAACCCAAATCTCGTCATACAGTCTTAGATTTTCCACATATTCGCTCGAAATATATTCAGATTCCCAATTCAGATAAAAAATATTATATTTGTTTTTAAAAAAGTCCTCGGGATAATGCGCCAAAATCCTTTTACCTTCTGAGGGGCCCATCAATACAAGATTTATAGAATATGGTGCATTATTACTGTAATTATCATAGGTATTGTCATTATTTCTATGATTTGTCTGGATATCATAATTGATTAACGAAACAGGAATATCAGCTTTCTTTAGCGCTTTAATGATAAGTCTTACTGCTTCACCAAGGCCAAATTCCCCTCCGATAAAGCCGAAAACATTTATTCCTAATTTTTTTTCCATGATAAATAAGTATTTGTATGCAAATATAACGTTTTTGTATATTTGGGTTTCGGGTTTATTGAAAAAACGTAAATTTGCAGTTCGTTAATTAGTTTATATGAAAAAAGCAATTATAACAGGGATTACAGGCCAGGATGGAGCTTATCTATCTCAATTACTATTAGAGAAAGGATATGAAGTATTCGGAACCTACAGAAGGTCCAGCTCAATGAACTTTTGGAGAATTGAAGAACTCGGTATCCAAGATAATCCCAATTTGCATTTATTGGAGTATGATCTCAATGATCAGACAAGTAATATACGACTAATTGACAAAGTGCAGCCAGCTGAAATTTATAATCTGGCAGCGCAAAGCTTTGTAGGAGTATCATTCGACCAGCCTTTATCTACTGCTCAAACTACAGGAATTGGTGCCCTGCATTTATTAGAGGCTATCAGAATTATCAATCCTAAAATAAAATTCTATCAGGCAAGTACTTCAGAAATGTTTGGAAAAGTTCAGCAGGTTCCGCAAACAGAAGACACTCCGTTTTATCCAAGAAGCCCATATGGATTTTCAAAATTATTTGCGCACTGGGCAACTATCAATTACAGAGAAAGCTACGATATATTTGGGGTAAGCGGTATTTTATTTAACCATGAATCTCCATTAAGAGGAAGAGAGTTTGTGACCAGAAAAATTACTGATACCGTTGCTAAAATTGCTTTAAAAAAACAAAATATCTTAGAATTGGGTAATTTAGATGCTCAAAGAGATTGGGGATATGCTAAAGAATATGTGGAAGGAATGTATAAAATGCTGCAGTATAAAAATCCTGAAACATTTGTTCTTGCAACGAATAAAACCTTTACCGTAAGATCTTTTGTTGAACTTTCTTTTAAACAGATTGATATTGACATTATCTGGAAAGGTATAGGTGTCGATGAAAAAGGGTACAATAAAAAAACCAATGACCTGTTAGTTGCAATTAATCCAAACTATTTCAGGCCTGCAGAGGTAGAATTGTTAATTGGAGATGCAAAAAAGGCTAATGATTTATTAAACTGGGCTCCTCAGACCAGTCTTGAAGAGTTATGTTCTATTATGGTAAATGCTGATCTTAAAAGAAATAAAAATGGATTCTCATTCTGATAAAATTCTTATTACAGGTATTAATGGATTTACTGGTAAATACCTTTCTGATCATTTCTCTTCCTTAGGATACCACGTATATGGAATTGTAAACCATAAAGACAATCCTGAAAAAAATATCTTTTCATGTAATCTGCTGGAAAAAGACAGATTAAAAAAAATCATATCTGAAATTCAGCCAAATATTATTATTCATTTGGCTGCAATATCATTTGTAGGCCATAAGAACATTGAAGATTTTTATAGTGTAAATATTATAGGAACACAGAATTTACTGGATGCTCTTAAAGATAATGCTGAAAATATTAAAAAAGTTATCCTGGCGAGCAGCGCAACAGTGTATGGAAACCAGGACAGCTATGAGCTATCTGAAACTATGTGTCCAAACCCTAACAATCACTATGGTATAAGTAAGCTCGCAATGGAACAGGTTGCTAAAAACTATTTTGACTTCTTACCTATAATTATTACAAGGCCATTTAATTATACAGCTCCGGGACAAGATTTAAATTTTGTAATCCCAAAAATCACAAATGCTTTTAAAGAAAAATCTGACACGCTAGAATTAGGTAATATTAATGTATTCAGAGAATATAACTCGGTAAATTTTATAACTGAATCTTACTACAAATTAGCAATAAGTGATCACCAATCTCAAATTGTAAATGTATGCTCAGGTAAAACATATTCGCTGGAAGAAGTTATCAACACCTGCTCAGTAATTACAAATCATAAACTGGAAATTCTGATAAACCAAAATTTTGTAAGGCAAAATGAAATTTACAAATTATCAGGAAATCCTGATAAGTTATATAGTATGATTAATCTTGAAGGTAAAAAACTTGAACTTGCTGATACACTTAATTTATTCTTTCACTCTTAAGAGTTTATGATTTTCTTAATTTTCAGGTAATCTCTCATCTGATAGGATTCTCTCCAGATATTGAATATTTTCTTATACTTCTTCTTTTTTAGACCAAAGAAGTAATTTTTATATTTAATATCCTGTATTGCATAAGAAATCTGGTCCTGTGTAAATGCTTTGGTAGTAAAGATATGGAGATTTCCTTTTCTGTAATATTTCTTATGGAATTTTTCAGCAATGATTTGTAAAGATTTCTCTGAATAGAAAGCGATATGCTGGCCGGTTTCCTGTGAAATGTAAACCCAATTTTCAATATCTTCCGCTTTCTCAGGCACTATTTCTGTAGAGAAAATTAAATGATCAGAATATTTCAGCATTCCTGCAATCTCCTCAAGAGGTTTTGGTAAATGCTCAAATACTTCAAAAGCTGTTACTATATCAAACTTTTTCAGATCCGTGTCTTCAATATCAAAATAATTAGCAAACAAATTCTCACAATAAACATCCTGCCTGTAAAAATCATATCCTATATCTCTCATAGATCTTACAAAAAGACCATAACCACCTGCATAATCCAGGAAAACTTTCGCTTCACTATAACATGAATCTATTATTTTAGATACATTATCCAACAAAAAAGAATTTCTTATTAAAATTCCAATATCTAAAGATGTAATGGCATTATTATAAGCTTCCTCAAGCCAATAAGGCTCATCGGTCTGAACAAAACCACAGTTTGAACATTGATAGTAATTGACCGGATATTTCACCAGAACAATTTTATCAAAAATTTTATGCGAGCTGTGATTACAAATCTTACATTCCATTAAAACCAAATTTTGTCAAATTTATGTATTTTTTTAGAATTAATAACGTTTGATAACATAACACTTTTTCGAGCATTATTTATATGTATCAATATTCTATATATTATATTTAATAAAAAATGAGACTTTAAGCCTCATTTAATTCCTCTCATAATCATCTTCAATCCTCACAATGTCATCTTCTCCAAAATAAGTTCCCGTCTGCACTTCAATGAAAACCACAGGCTTGTCTGAAAGATTCATCATCCTGTGTTTAGCTCCGAGCGGGATAAAAATACTTTCCCCATATTTCAGGTTGATTTCCTGGTCATCCAGAACTACCGTAGCATCTCCTTCGATAATTGTCCACTGCTCCTGTCTTTTGTGATGGTACTGGTAAGACAATTTCTGTCCGGGATTTACTTCAATCCTCTTTAATTTATAATTAGGTTCGTCTGCCAGCACAAAATATTTCCCCCAGGGTCTTTCTCCGATTTCTAACATAATTGTTTTTCATTAATTTATACAAATGTAAATATTCAAATCAAAAAACCCAATAACCAAAACATTAAACCTCCTCAAAACACATAATTTTAAGTAAATTTGCACCAAAATTTTATTGATATGGGGAAAGTAAGAGTACGTTTTGCTCCAAGTCCTACCGGACCTTTGCATTTGGGAGGCGTAAGAACGGCATTATATGATTATCTTTTTGCCAAAAACCAGGGTGGTGAGTTTGTATTGAGGATAGAAGATACAGATACTGCGAGATACGTGGAAGGCGCAGAAGAGTATATTGAAGAAGCCCTTGAATGGTGCGGGATCATTGCAGATGAAAGCCCTAAAAAAGGAGGGAAATTTGCCCCGTACAGACAGTCTGAAAGAAGGGATATTTATGATCGGTATACTGCGCAGATCCTGAAAACAGAGCACGCTTATATTGCTTTTGATACTGCTGAAGAACTGGATGCCATCCGTGCTGAATATGAAGCCAGAGGCGATGTATTCTCTTACGACAACAAAACAAGAAACCGTCTTAAAAACAGCATAACCCTTTCTGAAGAGGAGGTTCAGAAATTACTGGATGAAAATACGCCTTATGTGGTAAGGTTTAAGATGCCCGTTGACAGAACTTTGAACCTTGTGGATATTATCCGTGGGAATTCTTCTGTAAATACCAATACGTTAGACGATAAGGTTCTGGTAAAAAATGACGGAATGCCGACTTATCATTTCGCCAATATCATCGATGACCATGAAATGGAAATTTCCCACGTTATCCGTGGTGAAGAATGGCTGCCGTCTTTAGGGTTACATACTTTATTATATGAGGCAATGGGCTGGGAAGCCCCTCAGTTTGCCCACCTTTCTTTAATCCTGAAACCTGAAGGTAAAGGAAAATTAAGCAAAAGGGACGGTGATAAATTCGGGTTCCCGGTATTCCCACTGGATTTTAAAGATCCTGCAACAGAAAATATTTCAAAAGGATACCGGGAAAGCGGCTATCTTCCGGAAGCATTTATCAATATGGTGGCCCTTTTAGGCTGGTCGCCTGCAGATGATAAAGAAATTCTGTCCCTGGACGAAATGGCAAAAGAATTTGATTTAAATAAAGTCCACAAAGCCGGAGCCAGATTCAGTAAAGAAAAAGCGGAATGGTTCAACCACCAGTATATCCAGCTAAAATCTGACGAAGAACTGCTGGAGATCTTAAAAAAATCTGATTTAAATTTAAATGTCGAAGATGAAAAACTGTTGAGAATCATTCATCTGATGAAAGAACGGGCTACATTTCCTAAAGATATTTATGAAAACGGAAAATTTTTCTTCGAAGCACCGACATCTTATGACGAAAAAGCTTCAAAAAAAGCGTGGAATGATGAAACTTCTGCCGTTTTAGATGAATTCGCCTCTACCCTTGAAACAGCTGAATTCAATGCTGAAAATCTAAAGAAAGCAGTACATGATTTCGCAGAAAATAAAGGTTTAGGCATGGGTAAAGTCATGATGCCTCTGCGTTTGGCTCTGGTAGGAGAACTGAAAGGGCCTGATGTTCCGGATATCCTGGAAATCCTTGGTAAAGAGGAAAGTATCTCCAGAATATACAATGCGATCAATAATTTTAAATAGAATTTCATAATTTTTCATACATTTGAAAGATTTAATTTACTTCAAGAAATGGAATATTTAAGTTTCGAACTTCCTATCAAAGAACTGGTAGATCAACTTCAGACCTGTTCTTTAGTAGGGGAAGAAAGTGGTGTTGATGTAAAATTAGCATGCAGCCAGATTGAGGACAAGATCATAGAAAAGAAAAAAGAAATCTATTCTAATCTTACGCCTTGGCAGAGAGTACAACTGTCCCGTCATCCGGACCGTCCTTATACATTAGACTATATCAACGGAATGGTTGACAAAGGGAGCTTCCTGGAGTTGCACGGGGACCGGAATTTCGCAGATGACCCTGCCATGATCGGAGGCCTGGCTACGCTGGACGGGCAGAAAATCATGATTATCGGGACCCAGAAAGGCAGAACCACCAAAGAAAGGCAGCACAGAAGATTCGGGATGCCCAATCCTGAAGGATACCGGAAAGCCTTAAGGCTGATGAAGCTTGCTGAAAAGTTCAGGATTCCTGTTGTTACTTTAGTGGACACACCGGGAGCTTATCCGGGACTGGAAGCTGAAGAAAGAGGACAGGGTGAAGCCATTGCCAGGAATATTTTCGAAATGACCATGCTGAAAACGCCTATTTTCACCTACATTATCGGTGAAGGAGCCAGCGGCGGAGCTTTGGGAATCGGTGTCGGAAATAAGGTGTACATGCTGGAAAACACCTGGTATACGGTAATTGCGCCGGAAAGCTGTTCCTCCATTCTGTGGAGAAACTGGGATCATAAGGAAGATGCGGCCAACGCACTCAACCTTACCCCGCAGGATGCGTTAAGAGAGAAATTTATTGACGGAATTGTGGAAGAACCTCTTGGAGGTGCGCACTATGACCCGCAGGCTACTTTTCTGCATTTGAAAAGTTCAATTTTGCAGAATATCAAGGCATTCTCAAAATTCACAGGAAAAGAACTGGAAACCCAAAGACAGGACAAGTTCATTGCGATGGGGCAATATAAAGGATAAAACAAAACGGCTGAGAAAATTTCTCAGCCGTTTTTATATTCAGTTCTTTACAATTATTTACTACTCATCCCTCAGGTTCAGTTCAATTTCAATATCCTTATTGATTTTCTTTAAAGAAGAATATTTGGCATCGCACACCATGGTGGTCAGGATATACTCCCCTTTTTCCACCAGCAGGAAGTTCTGGCCGTTGGCAGGAACATCGAGGTTATAGTATTTTTTTCCGTTGATCTTCACAATCAGGTTGCATTTGGATCTGTTTTTAATATTGATATAAGCCTCCTTATCCATCGGGTCATTATTGAAAAGATGGGTCAGCATTGCGGCTGTTCTTTTATTCTGTTCGCTCGGGCCCGCCACTTTTTTGCTTGAAGCCGGTGCTACGCTTGCATAATTCACCGTTCTTTCGGGAGATGCTGCAGATGCTGTATTGGAAGCCAGTGTTTTTGAACTGTTCAGGCTGTTGTTTTCCAGGATCATCTGCTTTACTTTATCTTCGCTTAGAGGTTTTATCGTAGGTTTGGCTTCGGGAGAGTTGCTGGCCATCACAATCTTCATCAGTTTCCTTTTGAAATAGTCTGTTTTGGCGTGCCCCGGATTCTGCTTCAGGAACCCTGCAACAATCCTGGCTTCGGCAGTAGCTTCCGCATCATTTTCCGTATAGATAATCACGGTTTCCTTTTCTACGATTGCTTTGGATTTCACTTTTTTCTTTTTCTGTGAAAAGCCCAAGGCAAATATGCATAAAAACAGGAGAAGAAATATTTTTTTCATTAACTGGACGTTTAAAATTTTATTAAATATATAAATAACGCAAAAAGTCATTTTTTAGTTTATCATTAAAATCATTATCTTTGCACTGCTTTAAAATTAAGCTGAAAATTAATACTAATATTAAATATAAAAAATAATAGATAATTATGTCTTATACACCAGTAGCTGCTGACGTAGCAAAATTGAGAAACCAAACGGGTGCAGGTATGATGGACTGCAAGAAAGCTTTAGTTGAAGCAGAAGGAGATTTCGAAAAAGCGGTAGATATCCTTAGAAAAAAAGGACAGAAAGTTGCAGCTAACAGAGCGGACAGAGAAACTACTGAAGGAGTAGTAATCGCAAGAGTAAACGAAGACAATACATTAGGTGTTGTCATCTCTCTGAACTGCGAAACTGATTTTGTGGCTAAAAACGAAGCGTTCATTGAACTGGCTTACGAACTGGCTGAAATCGCAATCACTGCTGCTACCAAAGAAGAACTTTTAGCTACGGATTTCCACGGGATCACTGTTGCAGAGAAATTAGTGGAGCAGACAGGTGTTATCGGTGAAAAAATTGAGATCGGAGCATTTGAAAGACTGGACGGTCCTTTCTTAGGAGCATACATCCACGCCGGAAACAAAATCGCTTCTATCACTGCCCTTTCTGCTAACGTAGAAGGAGCTGCTGAAGCTGCTAAATCCGTTTCTATGCAGGTAGCTGCCATGAACCCGATTGCTCTTGACGAAACTATGGTTTCCCAGGAAATAATCAACAAAGAATTGGAAATTGAAAGAGAACTGTTAACGAAGGAAGGTAAGCCTGAAAACATTATCGAAAACATCCTTAAAGGTAAAATGCAGAGATTCTACAAAGACAATACTTTGGTGCACCAGTCTTTCATTAAAGACGGAAGCATGTCTGTAGCAGACTATGTTAAGTCTGTAAACGGAGACCTTAAAGTAACCGGATTTGTAAGAGTAAGCTTATAATCTTTTCAGATTCAAAATATCAGTCCCGGTGATTTTTTCACCGGGATTTTTTTGTTTATATAATTGCGAGATCATTTCACATATGAACAAATAATTAAATATTCATTAAAATCATGGAATAAGTATTTATAGTGTTAAATTTTATACAAATATTTGATTATTAATATTTACATTTGCAGCCCTTATTGATAAACATGAAAAAATTTTTACTGGTTATTTGTACTTTTTTTTGCTTATTATTTAATGCTCAGCTGGATACGGACCACTGGTTCGCACCTATGGCAGCACGATCCGGGATGACCAACCTGCAAGGGTACCTGTATCTCTCCACCAATGAAACCACACCCTTTTCCGTGCAGATTTTTAACGGCAATACACTTTACAATACCGTTCAGGTAAGCAAAGGAAACCCGGTACAGGTTAATATTCCTAATTATTTCATGATTGCGGATCAGCAGGGAGATCTTTTTACGCCCAATTCAATGGGGATGTTTGTAAAAGGCCCTAAAAAGTTTTTCGCCAACTACCGGTTTTCGGTTCCCAATCATGCCGAAATCATTACCTCCAAAGGTTTGGCAGGCCTCGGAACAAAATTTTATGCAGGCGTTGCCCCGCTTACAGGCTCAAATTATTATATCAACTCCACGATAGGGATCACCGCAACGGAAGACAATACGTCTGTCGTTGTTTCAGGCTATGACCCGAATGTGGTTTTTTCGGACGGGACTTCCACACCTACCAAGACATTTATCTTAAACCGCGGACAGTCTTATATTATTGATGCCGTAAGCAGTGATTCCGGTTCCAATATGGCCGGGCTGGTAGGGGCAAAAATAGAATCTACGAAGCCTGTTTCAGTGACCAACGGAAACTTTAACGGAATCTACAATGTCCTCAATACCACCAATAATGATATCCTGATGGACCAGGCCGTGCCTGTTGACCGCCTTGGAAAAGATTTTGTGCTGGTAAAAGGAAACGGAAACATCGTTTATAAGATGGAAACAGCCCTGATCATTGCCACAGAAGACAATACGCAGGTTGCTTTCAATGGCGGTACTGCAGCAGTTACCCTGAATGCGGGAGAACACTTTATGGTTCCGAGCAACAATTACCTTAACCAGGGAAGCGGAAATTACAATATGGGGATTTCTGCCACCAAGAATATCTATGTGTACCAGCTGCTGGCAGGAATTACCGGAAGTGCTTCCGTAAATGAATATGCTACCGGAGGAATGAACTTTATCCCGCCTTTAAGCTGTTTTATGCCGAATAAAGTGGATGAAATAGGTTTTATCAATAAAATAGGCAGCCAGACGTTCAACACCAGATTAAATATAATCACACAGACAGGCGCTGCGGTTACGTTAAACGGCAACCCGATTGCAGCCGTCAACGGTCCTTATCCCGTAACGGGAAACCCGAACTGGGTAACCTATTCTGTCCTGAATGTATCCGGAACTATCGCCGTAAGCTCTACAAAATCTGTTACTGCAGGAATTGCAGCGGGCAGCGGTGCCGTAGGCTATGGCGGATATTTTGCAGGCTTCTCGTCCATCCCTGTTATTTCAAAAACCGGAGATTGTTATACAGGCATTTTATTGCAGGTTGACAATACGTATGATGCCTACCAGTGGTTTCTTAACGGAGTGGCTATTCCAGGTGCTACTTCTTATTCCCTTAATCCGGAACTGTACGGAGCCGGGACCTACACCTGCCTGATTACAAAAACAAACTGCGACTCAAAACTTACCACACCTTATACGTATACGGCCTGTCCTCCGATGACCACAATCACCTATACCATCGGGTCCTGCGGCACAAAACTTATTACACCGGCCTTTACAAGTTCTACCCAGACCATTATCCCTGCCAATACAAGCATTACGGCGGCACCAACTTCAGGTACTGCAAGCGTAAATTCTGCAACAGGGCAGATTACCTATACCCCAAACCCGGGGATTACCGCCAATACAACCGATTCATTCATTTATTATATACAGGGCAACGGAAACCCTTCCGCTTTTGAATATTTTAAAATCAATATCAACATTAATGTCCTGCAGACTGCCAACGGAACTTTAACATCCTGCGCCGACGCCAACGGAAACGGGACTTTTAACCTGACTTCCGTCAATGTTTCGCCGGATCCGGCAACTACCGTCCAGTATTTTACAAATCCCGCGCTCACAGGAACACCTATCGCAGCACCGGCAGCATACACCGGACCAGCAGGAACCATTTATGCGAATGTGACGTCTCAATACGGATGTACAAAAGTGGCCCAGATTGTTCTTGCCACTACTCCATCTCCCAACATCAATACAGGAAACTTTAATGCCAACCTTTGTGATGATAATTTTGATGGAACAGTGAATGTTAATTTTTTAAACATTACCCCTGCAATCGTAACCAATCCGGCCAGTTTCAATGTAAGATATTACCTTATCCAGGCAGATGCCAACGCCGGCAATGCAAACAATTTACCTGCGAACTGGACCTATACAGCAAATACAACCGTTTATGTAAGAGTGGATGTGCTTACCGGAACCTGCCCTCCAGCGTTCGGTCAGATTAATTTTAAGATCGGGAACAGAATTACTCTGATTACCAACAACCTGACTAATGAGATCTGCGATAATGACCTTAACAGTTCGGAAAATGTGAATCTTAACGATTATAAAAACTTATTCACCACCAATACAGGCGTTGCCTTATCATTTTATTCCACTTTAGCTGATGCCCAGAACGGCATCAATGCAATTTCCCCGAACCAGTCCATTACGGCAATAAGTACATTTTATATCCGATTTACAAGTGCTTCTGAATGTCCCAATACCGCTGTTTTAAAAATAGCACTGAAATCACCTAAAAAATCAGACCGTCTAAAAGATCAGATGGTATGCAGCAATGATAAAGCCATACTGGATGCCGGCTCCGGGTTTACATCTTATGCATGGAGTACCGGAGCAACCACGCAGACCATTAATGCAGGACCAGGAAACTACTGGGTTGACCTTGGCTTTAACGGCTGTATTTACCGTCAGTATGTGAATGTTACCACAGCACAGGCACCGACGATTACCAAAATTGAGGTTTCCGGTTACAATGCCACAGTATCGGTTTCAGGAGGGACGCCTCCATATCAATACTCCCTGAATGGAATTGATTATCAAACACATAATGTTTTCCAGGGACTATCAAGAGGCATGCATATGGTGTATGTATTAAGTGCAGACGGCTGCTCGCCGGTCACCAAAGAATTCCTGGTACTGAACCTTGTGAATACCATAACCCCTAACGGAGACGGACTGAATGACGTTCTGAATTATTCTGACCTGAGAATCAAGCAGAATGTCTCCATAGAAGTAGTAGACCGGTACGGGGCACCGGTTTATAAATCATCAGGCAAAAACTATATCTGGGATGGAAAGGTAAACGGCAGGCCGCTTTCTACCGGAACTTACTGGTATTTACTGAGATGGACCGAGCCAGATACAAAATTACCGGTTTCGTATTCAGGATGGTTATTAATTAAGAATCGGGAATAAAATATAAAATTTATTGCCATTTTATTAACGGTATATAGGATATTGTTTTAATTTTGTATTAATCACAACTACCTATATATGAGAAGATTTCTACTAGTTCTGGTATTAATTTTTAGTACCGTTAATACGCTTTCTGCGCAGAGGGATACGGAACATTGGTTTGCACCGATGATGAACAGGACGGGCCTTACCGGAGGTATCAACAGCCAGTCCATATACTTTTCTACGGATTCCACCACGCCGTTTAATGTAGATATTTACAACAACAATGCGGTTATCGGCACGGTGACGATAAGTAAAGGAAGCCCGGTGGTTTATAATGTTCCGGTAGCCAACATTATTACCACATCACAGACTGATTTATTTAAGCCCATCACGAAAGGGTTATATACCAAAGGTACAAAACCGTATTATGCCAATCTCAGGTTCTCGGTTCCCAGTCACGGGGAAGTGCTGACCTCTAAAGGGAAAGCAGGAATCGGTAAAAAGTTTTATACGGCGGCAGCCCCGATTACCGATGTTGGCGGCGGGTCCATCTATAATTTTATGGCCGGGATTTTAGCCACTGAAAATAATACGATCGTTACAGTCTCGGGGTATTCTCCCGGTGTCACATTTTCTAACGGAACCAACGGAAGTACAACCCCTTCCATGTCTTTCACTTTAAATAAAGGGCAGTCTTATATTATTGAAGGGATCGGAAACCAGTCCGGCAATGCGGCAGGCTTCATCGGTGCCAAAATTGAATCTGACAAGCCTGTTTCGGTAACCAACGGCAACTTCAACGGCCAGTTTTCCCTTGGATCAGTCGGATTAAGCTCAGATATCATTATGGATCAGTCGGTTCCGGTAGAACGTCTGGGCAACGAATTTGTTCTGGTAAAAGGGAACGGCAATATCGACATCAGGGTGGAGGATGCTTTGGTCATCGCTACCGAAAACAACACAGAAATATATGTTAACGGCAGCACAACTCCCGCCGCAACACTTAACGAAGGACAGTATTACAGGGTAAACGCAGTCAGCAATACCAATTATATCAATCAGGGGAATAACCATTACAACATGTACATCAGGACCAGTAAAAATGTATATGTGTATCAGCTGCTTGCCGGACTTGCGACAAGTATTGCCACGCTGGGATACAATTATATTCCGCCGTTAAACTGTTTCCTGCCGAGAAAAATTGATGAAATCGCCCTGATTAATGATCTTAACGGAAGTTCTAATGATATTAAACTGAATATTTTAACGGAAGCCGGTGCTGCCATTACCGTGAACGGAACAGCTCCTGTTGCTGCACAGGGTCCTTATCCGGTACAGGGAACAACAGCCTGGGTATCCTACTCTATTCCCGGATTATCAGGTAATGTGACGGTAACCTCTACCAAAGCCGTAACCGCAGGTATTGCAGGGGGAAGCGGAGCGGTGGGTTATGGCGGATATTTTGCCGGGTTTTCCTCTATTCCGGTTATCGCCAAGCAATCCGGCGAATGCGCACCCGGAATTATTCTTGAAGTAGATGACAGCTATGAAACTTACCAGTGGTTCCTGAACGGGGTTGCCATTCCCGGAGCTACACAGTACACCCACGCCCCCGCTGTTGCAGGAGACTATACGGTAAAGGTGACCATGGGAGCATGCCCACCGGTTACAACGCCCATTTACAAAGTATTCTCATGTATCAGAAACACAACGGCTGCATTAAATGCATGCGCCACCAAAGTGATTGCCCCTGCATTCTCATTCACTACAACTCAGACGCCGGTAGCCAGCACCGTAACCATCCTTACCTACCCTACCCACGGAACAGCTACATTAAACGCGACAACAGGACAGATTACCTACATTCCGAATCCTGGGTATACCGGACCGGACACCATTGTCTACCAGTTCTGCGGAAATGCCCCTGAGTTTATCGACTGTGAGCATGTGACCTTAAACCTGAATGTTGTTCCTTTCATCTTATCGGACAAAACTATTAAAGCATGCCAGTATAACGGAAAAGGGTTCTTCGATCTTACCACGGCCGCTGTAACGGATTACACTCCGGTCGTAAAGAAATTCTATCTTACCCTGGCGGATCTCAATGCAGCAACCAATGAAATAACCAATCCTACCAATTACCTTTCTTCAGAAGGATCGGTGTATGTAAAGGTAACCACCAGCGAAGGATGCGTGGGCAATGCAAAGATCACCCTGGCCTTCCTGCCTGCCCCGGTAGTCAACGAAGCCACCATGAGTGAGTGTTTCCTTGAAACCGATGAAACAAAAGCTGCGTTCAACCTGACAACAGCCAATGTTTCTGCAGAAACCCCGATTACGAAAAAGTATTATCCTACTTTCACGGATGCCAGCAACAATACCAATGAAATCCTGAATGCGGATACTTACATTTCCGGGAATACAACGGTTTATGTAAGGGTATTCAACAGCAACCAGTGTTACGCCATTGCCAAGCTGAACTTAAAGGTAATCCCTCCGAAAAGATCGACTGTCCTGGCTGATAAGATTATCTGTATCGACGGCAGGACCAACCTTGATGCAGGACCCGGATATGCTTCTTATGAATGGAATACAGGCGCCACGACCCAGGTACTTGAAGGCGTAACAGTCGGGGAATACTGGGTAATCCTGGAAGACAACGGATGTTTTGTAAAACAGATGGTGAGCGTTAAAAAAGCTCTAGATCCTGTCATCACAGAAATTGAAATTTCCAACAATACGGTAACGGTAAAAGTAACTGGAGGCAAAGCTCCTTACCAGTATGCGGTGGATTCACCGACCAACTGGCAGGATTCAAATGTATTCACCGGACTTACCAGAGGGCAGCATACATTCTATGTAAAAGATGCCTACAACTGTACGCCGGTTTCCGTGGAAGTTACCGTACCGAACCTGATCAATGCCATCACCCCGAACGGAGACAATAAAAATGACTTCATCGATTACAGTGAGCTCGCTTATAAGGACAACCTTTCTTTTGTGATTTATGACCGGTACGGAAACAAGATCTTTACCGGGGAGAAGTTCAACAATTACAAGTGGGACGGTAAGCATTACGACAAGAAACTGGTAACCGGGACCTACTGGTACCATATCAACTGGAATGAACCGAATAAAGACAAGACACCAGTTAAATATACCGGATGGATCTTAGTGAAAAATATAAATTAAACATTAGTTTACAATTAATTATAGACTGCGATTGATAAAATCGCAGTCTTTTTATTAATCAATAAAATATTTTTCATGCATAATATAAAGAAGTTACCAAATATTCTGTTATTTTTGTAATAATCCTAATTCCATAATTATGAAAAGATTTCTATTGTCTTTTGTGTTAATGCTGTTCAGTGTCAATACACTCTTTGCACAAAGGGATACAGAGCACTGGATTGCGCCTTTCTACGCATCCACTTCCGGATATACCAATGCGTTATATCTTTCCACGGACTCTACAACTCCTTTTGAGGTAAAAATCTACAGTAATAACAATGTGATCCAGACGGTTACCATCAGCAAAGGAAATCCGCTCTCCTATACTGTAGCGGCCAACTTAATTACAGCTACGGCATCAGCGGATGCACTCCAGGTCATTAACAAAGGGCTTTATCTGAAAGGCGACAAACCTTTTTACTGTACCTTAAGATCTGCGCAGGGATCCCATGGTGAAATCATCACATCAAAAGGGAAAGCCGGGATCGGTAAATTATTTTATGTAGCCAATCCGCCCAACACGACTGCCGGAAACGGTTCTTCCAATAACTTTACAGCCGGAATTTTAGCCACGGAAGACAATACGCTGGTTACCGTTTCCTGGACGACTACAGGATTGGTATTTATCGGAGGAACACCTCCGGGTAACTCTCAGTCATTTACCCTGAATAAAGGCCAGTCATATATTTTGGCAGGAAACAACGGAACGGCTGCGAACCTTACAGGATTTATCGGGGCAAAGGTTGTTTCCGATAAACCGGTGACGCTTACCAACGGAAGTTCAAACGGTAACTTCGGAGCGCTAAGCTCCAGTGGATCTGATTTGATTATGGACCAGTCCGTTCCCGTAGAAAGGCTTGGAAATACTTTCGCCATGGTAAAAACAAGATCTACCGCACCTTCTGAAAATATGGAAGGCGGAATTGTAATTGCCACAGAAGACAATACACAGATTTTTGTAAACGGTGCTACAGCTCCGCTTGCTACCATTAATGCAGGACAATGGTACCGGATTAATGAAACCAGTTATATTGAACAGACAGCGGGAAGCGGCCATTTCAACATGCTTGTTTCCACTTCAAAAAATGTGTATCTGTATCAGTTGGTGGGCGTAGGCTCAGCGAACAATACAGGAGGATACAACTATATTCCGCCGTTAAACTGCTTCTTACCAAGAAAAATTGATGAGATCGGGAAAATCAACGAGATGCCTGGTGTAGGTGGCATTACCCTAAAACTGAATATTTTAACAGAAGCCGGAGCCGCCGTTACAGTAAACGGGACCGCACCAACGGCAGCACAGGGGCCTTACCCTTTAACAGGAAATACGAATTGGGTAACGTATGCCGTAGAAGGAATTACAGGCAACATAACGGTAACTTCTACCAAAGCCGTAACCGCAGGTATAAACGGAGGCTATAGTACAGCCGGTTACGGCGGATATTTTGCCGGGTTCTCTTCCATACCCGTAATTGCCAAACAGACCGGAGACTGTATTCCCGGAATTATTCTTGAAGTAGACGACAGCTATGAAACTTATCAGTGGTTCATTAACGGCGTTGCAATCCCGGGCGCTACACAGTACACCCACGCCCCCGCTGTTGCAGGAGACTATACGGTAAAGGTGACCATGGGAGCCTGCCCTCCGGTTACAACACCTATCTTTAAGGTATTCTCATGTGTAAGAAATACCACGGCTGCCTTAAATGCCTGCGCCACCAAAGTGATTGCCCCGGCATTCTCATTCACTACAACTCAGACGCCGGTAGCCAGCACCGTAACCATCCTTACCTACCCTACCCACGGAACAGCTACGCTGAATGCGACAACAGGACAGATTACCTACATTCCGAATCCTGGGTATACCGGGCCGGACACCATTGTCTACCAGTTCTGCGGAAATGCTCCTGAGTTTATCGACTGTGAGCATGTAACCTTAAACCTGAATGTTGTTCCTTTCATCTTATCAGACAAAACCATTAAAGCATGCCAGTATAACGGAAAAGGGTTCTTTGATCTTACTACGGCCGCTGTAACGGATTATACTCCGGTCGTAAAGAAATTCTATCTGACTCTGGCAGATCTCAACGCAGCAACCAATGAAATAACCAATCCTACCAATTACCTTTCTTCAGAAGGATCGGTGTATGTAAAAGTAACCACCAGCGAAGGATGTGTTGGCAATGCAAAGATCACCCTGGCCTTCCTGCCTGCCCCGGTAGTCAACGAAGCCACCATGAGTGAGTGTTTCCTTGAAACCGATGAAACAAAAGCTGCGTTCAACCTTACAACAGCTAATGTTTCTGCTGAAACCCCGATTACAAAAAAGTATTATCCTACTTTCACGGATGCCAGCAACAATACCAATGAAATCCTGAATGCCGATACTTATATTTCCGGGAATACAACGGTTTATGTAAGGGTATTCAACAGCAACCAGTGTTATGCCATTGCCAAGCTGAATTTAAAGGTAATCCCTCCGAAAAGATCGACTGTCCTGGCTGACAAAATTATCTGTATCGACGGCAGGACCAACCTTGATGCAGGACCCGGATATGCTTCTTATGAATGGAATACAGGAGCTACAACCCAGGTACTTGAAGGTGTAACAGTCGGGGAATACTGGGTAATCCTGGAAGACAACGGATGTTTTGTTAAACAGATAGTGAGCGTTAAAAAAGCTCTAGATCCTGTCATCACAGAAATTGAAATTTCCAACAATACGGTAACGGTAAAAGTTACAGGAGGCAAAGCTCCTTACCAGTATGCAGCGGATTCACCGACCAACTGGCAGGATTCAAATGTATTCACCGGACTTACCAGAGGGCAGCATACATTCTATGTAAAAGATGCCTACAACTGTACGCCGGTTTCCGTGGAAGTTACCGTACCGAACCTGATCAATGCCATCACCCCGAACGGAGACAACAAAAATGACTTCATTGATTACAGTGAACTCGCTTATAAGGACAACCTTTCTTTCGTGATCTACGACCGGTACGGAAACAAGATCTTTACCGGGGAGAAGTTCAACAATTACAAGTGGGACGGTAAGCATTATGATAAGAAACTGGTAACCGGAACCTACTGGTACCACATCAACTGGAATGAACCGAATAAAGACAAGACACCAGTTAAATATACCGGATGGATTATGGTGAAGAATATAAATTAAATTCCTTTTAACAGATTAAAGCCACGATAATAATCGTGGCTTTTTCATATATCCTTTCCTCTATCAATTGAAATAAAGATTCAGAATCTTAAATTCATGGATAAACTGCAGATGAACATATCTTAAGCTTAAATTTTATTTTCACGCTTCCAGGAACTTTTCATTCCAATTATTATACTGTACAGATAGCTTCTGCGTATTTCGCCTGTATATATCTTTTATTTACACTAAAAATCAATTATTTAAATGAGATCTATATATAAAATGTTAATAAGACTAATAACCTATTAAAATATTCTATTATTTTTGCAATAAATCTAATTCCGTATTTATGACAAGACTTTTATTATCTTTTTTACTGATGCTCTTTGGTACCAGTACACTCTTTGCACAAAGGGATACAGACCATTGGTTTGCCCCGTATTTTGACAGTTCAAGTTCCAGCTACAGCCATGCTTTATATTTCTCTACAGATTCTGTAACTCCGTTTCAGGTGAGTATCTATAACAATAATGCGGTCATCGGAACCGTAACCATCAGTAAGGGTACACCACAGACATTCAGCCTGAATACCAACCTCATAAGAACAACAGCTGCGTCCAGCGCTGCAGTTCCGTCTAATCTTGGGGTCTATACAAAAGGTGAAAAACCTTACTTTGTTTCATTAAGGGCTGCCATCAGTTCACACGGCGAAATTATCACCTCTAAAGGCAAAGCCGGTATAGGAACCAAATTTTATGCTGCAGCCACACCAATTACCACAACAGGAACCAGTTACAATTTCACCACCGCGATCATGGCAACAGAAGACAATACCGTTGTTACCATTTCCGGATATGATCCCAATATACAGTTTATCAATGTAAACACGCCTACTCCGCTTACACTTACGGTAAACCTCAACAAAGGCCAGTCTTATATCCTCACCGGCAACGCCGGCGTCGTGGCTAACCGGGAAGGATTTATAGGAGCAAAAATCGAATCAACCAAACCCGTTTCGGTAACCAATGGAAATTCCAATGGCTTCTATGCGACAGGAAGCAATGACGGATCTGACCTGATCATGGACCAGTCTGTTCCTACAGACCGGCTTGGAAATGAGTTTGCCATGGTAAAAAGTATTTCCACCAGCACCGCAAACATGGAAGGCGGAATTATCATCGCTACGGAAAATGACACTGATATTTTCCTTAATGACGCTACCACACCAATTGCCACTATTGATGAGGGTGAATATTACAGGATTCTGGCCAGTCAGTATAAAGACCAGGGCGGAGGCCACTCCAACCTGTATGTCAGGACTACCAAAAATGTATATCTGTATCAGCTGGTGGGAGCCGGCTCAGCCAACAATACAGGAGGATACAACTATATTCCGCCGCTGAACTGTTTCCTGCCGAGAAAAATTGATGAAATCGGCAATATCAATCTTATGCCCGGAATCACCTCGGCAATTACATTAAAACTTAATATTTTAACAGAAACAGGGGCGGCTGTTACAGTAAACGGAACTGCGCCAACCGCTGCACAGGGGCCTTATCCTTTAACAGGAAACCCGCAGTGGGTAACCTATGCAATTACGGGAATTACAGGAAACATAACGGTAACCTCAACCAAAGCGGTAACTGCGGGCGTTAACGGAGGATACAGCACAGCCGGTTACGGAGGGTATTTCGCAGGATTTTCTTCCATCCCGTTAATTGCCAAGCAGACCGGGGAATGTATTCCGGGTATTGTACTGGAAGTGGATGACAGCTATGATACTTATCAGTGGTTTCTGAACGGAAACCCGATCCCTGGCGCCAACTCCAATACCTTTACACCTGTGGTGGCAGGAAATTATACCGTAAAAATTACGGTAGCTTCCTGTATCCCTGCAATTACGCCGGTGTATAAGGTGTTTACATGCCTTCAGCAGTCTACAAAAGCGCTTACGGTCTGTGAAGGGTATCAGTCGGTTGTCCCTGCATTTACCAACTCGTCACAGACCTACGTTCCGAGTTCAGTAACAATTATTACCCCGCCGGCTAACGGAACGGCAGTAATTGACCCGACCGGAGTAATCGTTTATACCCCAAATTTCGGATTTGCCGGAACGGATACCATTGCGTATAAATTCTGCGGAAATGATCCTGAATTTGTTGACTGTGAGCAGGTAACTTTAACCTTCACCGTTTCTGAAAGCCCTACGGTAAATGAGGCGACCCTGAGATCATGTTTCATCCCTTCCGCACCCGCAACGGCCCTGTTCAATTTAACAACAGCTGCGGTTACAGGACAGACCGGTGTTGTAAAGCAGTATTACCCATCTCCTACCGATGCACAGAACGGGACCAATGAAATTCTGAACCCCACCACATACATTGCGCCAAACGGTGTGGTATATATCAAAGTGAGCAATGCCAACGGATGCTACAGAATTGCAAAAGTCACACTGGTTGTCCTGCCACCGGTATATTCAAATCTTCTGGAGGATAAGATCATCTGTATGGAAGATACCACCACACTGGATGCCGGCCCCGGATTTACCTCGTACACATGGAGCACCGGAGCAACAAGCCAGTCCATCAGCAATGTAACGCCCGGAACCTACTGGGTTGACCTGAAGACAGGAGAATGTATTACCAGACAGAACGTAAAAGTATATGCATCTGAACAGCCTGTTATTTCCGGCATTGAAATCTCAAACAATACCGTTACCGTAAATGTTACGGGAGGAGCTGCCCCTTATCAATACTCAACAGACCAGACCAACTGGCAGGATACCAATATATTTACGAATGTTCCGAGAGGCAATACTGTTTTTTATGTAAAAGATGATTATGACTGCAACCCTGTTGATGTGGAAGTTACAGTTCCTAATTTAATTAATATGATTACTCCGAACGGAGACGGCATCAATGATATTCTTGATTATTCAGCATTATCATACAAGCCGAATTTTGTATTTAATATTTTTGACCGGTACGGAAGTAAAATGCATGAAGGAAACAAAGACAACAGCTACAAATGGGATGGAGCCGTAGGCGGTAAAAAAGTATCTACAGGAAATTACTGGTTTGATATCAGCTGGAATGAACCGAACAGCAGACAGACCCCGATCAAATATTCCGGATGGATTCTGGTAAAAAACAGAGAATAACAGTATTTATCATAAATTAGTAAAAACACAGTTTTAAAACTGTGTTTTTTTTATGTTTTTTACAAAATTTCAGAAATAAAACTTTACTTTTGCTAATACTAACTGCCTAACCATGAAAAAACAGTTCTATTTTATTCTTCTATTAACTTTTACGTTTATTAAGCTTACTGCCCAAAGAGATACAGAACATTGGTTTGCTCCTTTCTCAGCATCCAATTTATCTACCACGGCAAAACAAGCATTGTACCTTTCCACAGATTCAGTGACTCCGTTCACGGTTACCATTTACAATAACGGAATCGTCCTCGGAACATCAACCATCAGTAAGGGCAGCCCGCAGGTATATGACATCAATGCTGCGGATATGATCGGCTCTGCGGTAGGTGACCTTTTTACAGTAGGTAACAAAGGGCTTTATCTTAAAGGTACCAAGCCTTTCTTTGCAACCTTCAGGTTTGTGGTTCCTGCCCATGGTGAAATTTTAACATCCAAAGGAAAAGCAGGGATCGGGAAGAAATTCTATGCCGTTGTGGCACCGATTACAAACTCCAGCTCAGGAATGAATTTCACAACCGGAATTCTGGCAACGGAAGACAATACCACCGTTACGGTTTCAGGGTATTCGCCTGCTGTTGTATTCAGCAACGGCGTTACCGGTGCAGTTTCTCCTACGCTTACCATAACACTCAACAAAGGAAAATCCTATATTATTGAGGGAAGAGGGAACCAAGCCGGAAACCAGTCCGGTTTCATCGGGGCTAAAATAGTTTCAGACAAGCCGGTCTCCATAACGAACGGAAACTTTCTGGGCGAATACAACATCGGAACCGGATTAACAGGCGGGGATATCATAATGGACCAGTCTGTTCCTACAGACAGGTTAGGGAAAGAATTCGTTATTGTGAAAGGATTCGGTAATATTGCCGCCAAAACAGAAGATGTCCTTTTGGTTGCAACAGAAGACAATACTGAAATATTTGTCAACAATAATCCTATTGCTGTTGCCACTATTAATGAAGGGCAGCATTACCGGGTAAACGAACCGAACAATACCAACTACATAGACCAGGGAAGCGGCCACTATAACATGTATGTAAGAACAACAAAAAACACTTATGTATATCAGCTTCTTGCCGGTACGGCGACTTCCAGCGCGACGGTCGGGTTTAATTACATCCCTCCGTTAAACTGCCTGCTGCCCAGGAAAATTGACGAGATCGGGATGATAGAAATGCTCCCTCAGGCTGCCAATAACATCAAGCTCAATATTTTAACAGAAAAAGGAGCTGCTGTAACGGTTAATGGCGTAACGCCGACTGCTGCACAGGGTCCTTATAATGTAACGGGAACCCTGGATTGGGAGTCTTATTCCCTTACCGGAGTTACCGGAAACGTTACCATTGTTTCCAATAAAGCGGTTACGGCAGGGATTGCCGGCGGAAGCGGTGTTGTAGGATACGGAGGTTATTTTGCAGGGTTTTCTTCTGTTCCGGCAATCAGCAAGACGGGAGAATGTATTCCAGGTGCTGTATTGGAAACGGGAGACAGTTTTGAATCTTACCAATGGTTCCTGGGCAGCAATCCTATTCCCGGCGCCAATACATATACCTACACGCCAATGCAGGCCGGAAACTATACCGTAAAAGTAGGAATGGGAGGATGCTTTGCAACAACGCCCATCTTTTTCGTGGAATCCTGCTATGAACAGATTACAAAAAGCCTGATTATCTGCGATTCCCAAAAAACAATTATTCCGAAATTTACCAACCATCCCAATATTCCGGTTATTTTAGGTACCGTACAGATTGATACCCCGCCTACAAAGGGAACGGCAACCATAGATCCTGCCACGGGAATTATTACCTATACTGCAAATCCCGGCTTTTCAGGCAATGACCTCATGGTATATCATTTCTGCGCAAATCCCGCTACCGGTGTAGGCTGCGAACAGGTAACCATGACCCTGATCGTAGCTCCGAATCCTATCGTAAAAAATGTATCCATAAGAGCATGCTATATTGAAGGGCGTCCTACGATGGCCATGTTCAATCTTGAAACATCAGGATTCACAACGCAACTGGGACTTACTAAGAAATATTATGCTACCCTTGCAGACCTTTCCAACGGAATCAATGAAATTAGCCCTATCGATTATATTGCTTCAAATACAAAAGTATATGTGAAAGTTATCAACTCAAACGGATGTTTCAGCATTGCAGAAATTACCTTAAATGTGATTCCTCCGGTACAGTCTACCGTCCTGAGTGATAAAATAATCTGTATAGAAAATAAAGCGACTCTGGATGCAGGTCCCGGATTTGACGGCTACCAGTGGAGTACCGGGGAAACAAGCCAGACCATCAGTGCGGGAGTGGGAACCTATTGGGTTAACCTTAAAACAGGGGAATGCTTTACCAAACAGAATGTAAAGGTAATCCCTGCGGTACAGCCAGTGATCTCAAATCTTGAGATTAAAAACAACACCATTACCGTAAGCGTGATCGGGGGAACGCCTCCTTACAAATATTCACTGGATGGCATAAAATGGCAGGATTCAAACTTTTTCGATAATCTTCCGAGAGGTGAAAACAGCATCTATGTGAAGGATTTCTATAACTGTGAGCCTATTGATGTAACCGTAACCGTTCCGAACCTGCTTAATGCAATTACGCCGAATGGGGACAATAAAAATGATTATATTGATTATTCTGAACTGGCTTATAAGAAAAACCTCGTGTTCAATATTTATGACAGGTACGGAAATAAGGTACACCAGGCCCATAAATTCAATGCTTATAAATGGGACGGAACCATGTACGGTAAAAAAATCCCGACTGCCACATACTGGTACGAGATTACCTGGACAGAACCTAACAAAGCACAGACCCAGATAAAATATTCAGGATGGGTCCTTGTAAAAAACATGGAATAATATTTCACAATAATGTACTGAAAACCATGATCTTAAAATCATGGTTTTTTGTTTATTTTTTAAGCAGTTAAAACTTTTTATTATTAAATTTGTAATAAATACGACGTCTGAATGAAGAAAGTTCTATCTTTTTTATTTATATTTTATTTTTTCATTTCTGCATTTGCACAATTGGACAGGGAGCATTGGTTTGCGCCTATGGTAGACCGCACGGGAAACCCGAATCCCAATCAGAAGCTTTATCTTTCCACCAGCCGTACCACTCCATTCCCGGTAAGTATTTACAATAATAATATTCTGATTGCCACCGCAATAATCAGCAAGGGGAATCCTCAGAAAGTCGATATTTTACGTGATTATATCATCACCACGCAGCAGACTGATCTTTTTACCCCTATCACGAAAGGTCTCTACGTAAAAGCCGAATTCCCTTTTTACGCTAACCTCAGATTTTCTGTTTATAACCACGCGGAAATTATAACCTCAAAAGGAATCCCTTCTACCGGCAAGCTCTTCTATGCCGCCAATGCCCCGATTACCGTAAGCAATTCAATTCTGAATTTTATGACGAGCGTACTGGCTACGGAAGACAATACCACAGTCACGGTATCAGGCTACAAACCTGCGGTACAGTTTTCAAACGGGACCACAGGTACCACCACGCCTACAATGACCTTTACTTTAAACAAAGGACAGTCTTATATTATTGACGGCAGCGGAAGCAATACCGGAAATTCCGACGGCTTTATCGGCGCCAAGATCGTTTCCAATAAACCTGTAAATGTAACGAACGGAAATTTTAACGGCCAGTATGCCGGAAACTTCCCCAGCAGTTCGGATATTTTAATGGATCAGGCCGTACCCGTAGAAAGATTAGGAAATGAATTCGCCCTGGTAAAAGGAAACGGAAGCATTACCTCAAACATGGAAGGTGCGCTTGTGGTGGCCACTGAAAACAATACGGAAGTGCGGGTGAATGATGAGCTTGTTCCTATTGCCACTTTAAATATTGGCCAGTATTTTATGATCCCAGGCAATAAATACCAGCTTCAGGGGAACGGTCATTACAATTTATACATCAGGACCTCCAAAAACGCTTATATCTATCAGGTACTGGCAGGAGATTCCAACGCTACGGGAAATGAAGTGGCTACGGGCGGCTTTAATTTCATCCCTTCGCTGAACTGTTACCTGCCCAAACAGATCAATGAGCTGGGCTTAATCAATGAAAATTTTGTCTACTCCGGAGGAAACCCCGCGGGTATTTTAAATATTCCGACAAAACTTAACCTCATTACAGAGAGAGGAGCGGTAGTTACGGTAAACGGAATTGCACCACCCGCAACCACCGGCCCTTTTAATATGACCGGCACCAATAACTGGGTAACCTACGGAATCCCGAATACCACCGGAACCATTACTGTGGTTTCTTCTAAAGCGATTACCGGAGGAATCACGGCAGGAAGTGACGCCGTGGGCTACGGGGGATTTTTTGCAGGTTTTCCTACCCAGCCCGTGATCCTGAAATCCGGAGGCAACTGTATTCCGGGGATTGTTCTTACTGTGGACCCGATTATTTATGAAACGTATCAGTGGTACATCAACGGAAATATTATTCCAGGAGAGACGGGATCATCCATCACCCCGACCCAGGCGGGATATTATACCTGTTCAGTAACCATGGGCAGCTGTGCGCCTTTGGTAACCGAGCAGTTTAAAGTGTTAAACTGTACCAAACTGACAGCAGCAGCGTATGATGTCTGTACGACAAAAACCATTACTCCCGCATTTACAACATCCGCACAGACACCGGTTCCTTCAACAGTAGCCATCCTTACGCCGCCAACCTCAGGAACAGCAACCATAAATGCAGCAACCGGCATTATTAACTATACGGTAACCAGCCCGGGGACAGTAGGAACCGATACCTTCACCTATACCTTCTGTGGAAACAATCCTGATTTCCCCGACTGTGAAACCGTAACGGTAACCATTAACATCCAGACTTTAACCGTTAATAATGCTATACTGAATGCCTGCGATACCGGATCCGGACAGGGAATATTCAATCTGACAACCGCCAATGTCACCGGCAGTTCACCGGTAACGGTTACCTATTATCCTACGTTACTGAATGCCCAGAATGAAACTCCCGGAACATTAATAGCCACGCCGACTGCTTATCCTGCAACTAACGGGACCATAGTTTATGCCGTGGTGAAAAATAATATCGGATGTAAAAGCATTGCACAAATAACGCTAAACGTATATCCTTTTGCAAACGTCATCAGCAATTATACGGGATCCTTCTGTGATGATAATTTAGACGGCGTGGTAAATGTAACCTTATCCACCATTACTCCGCTGGTTTTGGGGAATCCAACCTATTTCACGGGCGTAAGGTATTATGCGAATCTAACGGATGCCAATGCCGGAAATGCCAATACGCTTCCCAATAACTGGTCTTATACGGCTACAACAACCATTTATATCCGGGTGGATTCTCCGGACGGATGCCCACCTGTCATCAAGCCTCTTATATTCACCATCGGGACTAAAATCCCATTAATCAAGACCAGCAATGCCGTTAGCTTATGTGACGATGATTTAGATGGGATCAAATCCATAGACTTAAGTTCTTACATCAGTCAATACACGACTGATCCCCTGGTTACCGCAACTTTCCATCCTACCCTGGCGGATGCACAGAACAACACGGCCCAGGTATCAAGTCCGGCAAACTTAACGGGAACCCAGACTATTTATATCCGGTTCGAAAAACCGGGTGTCTGTCCTAATATCGCTTCCATTACCGTTACGGTAACAATCCCTAAGCACTCCACTGTTTTAACGGATAAAATCATCTGTCCGAAAACACTGACAACATTGGATGCCGGGCCGGGATTTGACAGTTATCTTTGGAACACGGGAGCAACCACTCCTTCTATTACAAATGTTATGGCAGGGACTTATTGGGTAGACCTTACTTCCGGAGGCTGTACGTACAGGCAGACCGTTACCGTAACTGAATCTGTGCTTCCGGTTATCAGCCTGATTGAAATCAGCGGGAATACGGTGACCATCGGAGTCAGCGGGGGAACGCCTCCTTATGAATATTCTTTAGATGGAACCACCTGGCAGGCTTCAAATGTATTTATGAATGTGCCGAGAGGAAATCATATCATTCATGTCCGTGATGCCAACCGGTGTGATGAGGTTACAAGGACTTTTGTTATTATCAACCTGATCAATACCATCACTCCGAATATGGACGGGTATAATGACGCCATAGATTATTCGGCATTGATGGATAACGACCGTATCGAGTTCAGGATCTTCGACAGATATGGCTCGGAAGTGTTTAGGGGCAGCAAGGCAAACCGGTATATATGGGACGGAAGAATAACCGGAAGGTCCGTAAATACAGCCACCTACTGGTATTTCATCAGCTGGACGGAATTCGGGGGAAGCACAACGGTAAAATATTCAAGCTGGCTTTTGGTAAAGAATTATTAAGTCTATTATAAAATAAAAAAAGTCTGTTTTATTGAAATCATTCCTATAACATTCATTAACAGTTTCAAACTAAAGTTTAATATAACTTTAACCACCGGAAGTGGCTGCATAAGATATAAATTGATGCAATTGTGCGTAATTTTGCCCTTACTTATATGAAGAAGCTATTTACCCTCTTGCTGTTGGTTTTTCTGGCAAAAATTAACGCCCAGCTCTACTCCGGAGAAGTTTTTCTGAAAGACAACTCCGTTTTATATCTCAATCAGGTATATGTTACCAATCTTACCACGCAGAAAACCGTTCTGAGTGATTACAACGGTGATTTCAACCTTCCCGCCAATGCCGGCGATATTGTGCGTTTTACCTCTATTGTCACAGAGAGAAAAGATATTAAGCTTACTCCTCAGATGGTCGATCAGAAGAATCTTGTTGAGCTGAAAATTGCCTATCACGATATTCAGGAAATCGTAATCAACAGATTTAAGCCTACGGGGAACCTGAGATATGATGTAAATGCCCTGAAAAAAGAAGATAAGGGTCTTGCCATAAAAAAAGTGATCGGTCTGCCTGAACCAAAAGGCGACGGCACGCCTCCACAGCTTCCGGTAGCCGGGTTAAGGGACGGCGGACTTACCTTCAGCCTGGAAAGTATATACGATATCCTTTCCGGAGAAAGAAAAAAGAAACAGCGTTACATGGCATATGAGCGAATGAATACTTCTGTAGCGCAGATCAGGAATTATCTGGGTAAGGATTATTTCACAAGATTTAAAATCCCGGAAAACCTTATTGATAATTTTCTTCAGTTTGTGTATACTTCAGAAAATATTGATCCGTATGTGGCAGCCGGTAATTTTGAGGCTGTAAAAATCCCGATTGAAAAGTACCTGCCGATTTATCAGAAGCGGTTAAGGAACTCGCATCTTCAGGACGTCCTGAAATAAACTACCGCTTTTATTAAGCCGGAAAATGTATATGGCAAAAATTGCAGTATACATTTTTTGTTTTTATTTAAATTATAGTAATTTTATCGATAAATCTGGGAATGGAGAAAAATCATACTGCCTTCACAGAATTTATTCATACTGATAACCTGAATTCAACTAGGCTGAGAGGATAATTTTAGTATAAATTAATTTTAGTAAATGAAAAAGTTGCTTCTGTTTTTTAGTGCCCTCCTTTTTATGAATCTTTCAGCCCAGTCAAAAGGAAAAGATTACAGTAATATTTTAAAAAGCAAAAATATTTACGAGATCAATGCTTTCCTGAGGGATGCCCATCCTGATGATCCCCGCAGGTCTGTCCTGAAACCGCGTGTGATGGAGATGATGAAGGAATATATTAAAAACGCCCAACCCGGAGATACCAAGGTCCGGCAGATGCAGGATTGGCTGGCTATGCTGAAAAGGCGTTCTTCCACAAAAATATCCTTTGATGAGATGAATGCGATCATCAAACAGAAGCAGATTGCAAAATACCAGAAAGAATTACAGGCCGGGCAGGCTGCCGTGGCCTATACCCCGAGTAATCCCCAGAATGTTTATATTGCGCCTGCAGCAGCTGCCAAACCCGCTGCAGCTATTCCGGATACGGAAGCTTCAGAATTCAATATGCTGATGGCCGAAAACCCGGTAGAGCATAAAAACAAAACGGTAAAAATCCTGAATTCCCTTTTTGACAATGATCCCAATGCCAAAGAGTGCATCATTATGATTGAAAATAAATCCGACTGTAATATTATCGTTCGGATCGAAGGCATCGGGACTACAAAATACAGGCTTCCGGTCCCTTCACGCGGCGACAATTCAATTGTGGTACAGAAAGGCGACTACCTGTTCACCAGTATTGTCTGCGGCGCGCAGTATGCTTCACAGAAGACAATCCAGAAACCCCTGATGGTCGCTTTAGGGAGTTCTTCAAAAAAATAAGCCTCAGTTCCCTATTTTTAATGTCAACAATAAGGCATTTGTGTAATTTTCGTTATTTTTGCAGGATTTTAAATTTCTCATGGGTAAAAATAAATTAGTAAGATTCGCAGAAAACAAAGTATTGCCAAACGTGATCCAGCCGTCAAGGCAGGAAGCATTGAACGGCTTTGGCCTTAAGGGAAAATGGAGAACGGACTTTTTTAAAAACGAGAACCCGATTGTCCTGGAATTAGGCTGCGGCAAGGGCGAATATTCTGTAGGGCTTGCCAAGACTTTCACTGAGAAAAATTTTATCGGGATCGATATCAAAGGGGCAAGATTCTGGTTCGGAGCCAAGGAAGCGGTTGAGAACGGCATGAAGAATGTTGCATTTTTAAGAAGCCAGATTGAACTGGTTGACCATTTTTTCGGGGAAAATGAAGTGGATGAAATCTGGATTACGTTTCCGGATCCGCAGATTAAATACAAGCGTACGAAGCACAGGCTGACCCACCCTGATTTTTTAGAGAGGTACAAAAAATTCCTTAAGCCTGGCGGGATCGTTCATTTGAAAACAGATTCTGAATTCCTTCACGGATACACGCTTGGGTTCCTGCAGGGAGCGGGCTATGAAATCATTACGGCGCATCATGATATTTACGGCGCGCTGGAATATGACCCGAATACACCTCATTTAAGGGATATCAGAACCTATTACGAGGAACTTTTTTCAGCAAAAGGAAAGACAATTACATATATTAAGTTCAGAATCAATTAAAAAAGAATTTAATCAGTCGTTCTGATCAGTTATAAAAAGGATGTCCATAAAAGAGACATCCTTTTTTTATTTATATTTTGACGGCTGTCTTAAAAAGATGATCGAATGTACGGCAAAGAATTTTTTTTGATAAACAATCGTATATAATCCGTAAAAAGGCTGCTGAAAAAAGTAAAAATATTACATTTACACCCAGATACTTTGTCAATGAAAATACTACTTTCCTTTTCTTTTATGGCTGCTTTATTTCTGAACAGCTGCGGCAGCACAGCGCCGAAAAAACCAACTTACCCTGTAAGAAAACCGGCTCCAGCCGTTGTTCCTGCGGTCTCTAATACAGGAAGCAGCACAACACCTGCCGCGCAGGCTGAGAGAGAATATCAGGCTTTGGTTAAGACCTATAAATCTGAAACAGCTGCGGTTTTAACGGATATACTGAACGGTTCTTCGGATCCCGGCAAAACATCGGTTATGGTAGAAAATAAATCCCGCTGTAATATCGTACTGACTGTCAGCGGAAACAATTACTTTAAGAAAATCCCGATCGGGGTGAATAAAAAAGCTGCCGTAATGGTTCCGGTAAATCAGAATTACAACTTTTCCGGGATGATCTGTGATGCAGTGTACCAGAAAACCAAACTGGTAAGCAGCTCTTACAGCATGGTGCTTTCAAACTAATTTAGCTGATTAAATGAATTGTGAGAGTGGAGATTAATCCACGGCTCTCAATGTTATCAAATAAAAAACCACTGAATCTGAGATCCAGTGGTTTTTTTATGGTAAGGAAAACCTTAATTATTCTCCGTCAAAGTCAGCATCTTTATCAGCAGATACTACTTCTCCTTCTTCTTTAGATTTTTCTTTATCAGCTTTTCTCTGAGACTGACCTTCTTTAATAGAATCTGAAACAATGTTCAAGATCATATCGATAGATTTAGAAGCATCATCGTTTCCTGGGATAACGAAGTCTACTTTTCTAGGGTCAGAGTTGGTATCAACAATACCGAAAACAGGGATTCCTAATTTCTTAGCTTCCGTTACAGCAATGTGTTCTCTCATGATATCTACAACGAAGATTGCAGAAGGAAGACGAACCATGTCAGAGATAGAACCTAAGTTTTTCTCTAAGTTAGCTCTCTGTCTGTCTACCTGTAATCTTTCTTTTTTAGATAAAGTTTCGAACGTACCGTCTTTTTTCATTTTGTCGATAGAGTTCATCTTCTTTACAGCCTTTCTGATCGTAACGAAGTTCGTTAACATACCTCCCGGCCATCTTTCTGTGATATAAGGCATATTAAGTTCAGCAGCATGTTTAGCAACTACTTCTTTCGCCTGCTTTTTAGTCGCTACGAAAAGAACTTTTTTACCTGCAGAAGTTAATTTTTCCAAAGCGCTGCACGCTTCATCCAGTTTAACTGCTGTTTTATGTAAGTCTACAATGTGAATACCGTTTTTCTCCATAAAAATGTATGGAGCCATATTTGGATTCCACTTTCTGGTCATGTGACCGAAGTGTACGCCAGCCTCTAGGAGGTCTTTTACATTTGCTTTTGCCATGTTTTCTGTTTTTGTTAGTTTACTTTCCGTCTCTTAAACAATCAACAACTTCTTTAGATGGGAGAAGCGTTTGGATGCTAAACGTAACGGGCAATTTGCTTTAAGCTTCAGGCACTAAGCTGTAAGCTGTAAGCGAGTTAAAAAGTTTAATAAGTTTTTCAAATAGCTTATTGCATATTGCTCTAAGCCTACCGCAGTTCTTAACGTTTTGAGAACTGGAATCTCTTTCTTGCTTTTTTCTGACCTGGCTTCTTTCTTTCCACCATTCTTGCGTCTCTTGTAAGTAAACCAGCAGGCTTCAAAGCTAATCTGAACTCAGCATTGATTTCACATAAAGCTCTTGAAATACCTAATCTGATAGCCTCTGCCTGACCTGTATTACCACCACCGAAAACATTTACGGTAACGTCATACTGACCAGCAGTTTCAGAAAGGATAAACGGCTGGTTCAATTTGTAAACCATCACGTCTGTAGAGAAATAATCTTTTGCATCTTTTCCGTTTACTGTAATGTTTCCAGAACCTGGCTTTACATAAACTCTAGCTACAGAAGTTTTTCTTCTTCCGATTTTGTGAACTATAGACATAATTAATTATTTAAATTCGTTAACATTAATTGTTTTAGGCTGTTGAGCTTCATGCTTGTGCTCAGTCCCTTCATATAAATAAAGGTTCTTCAACAATGCAGATCCTAATCTGTTTTTCGGAAGCATACCTTTTACGGATTTTTCCAATACTTTTAAAGAATCTTTCTTTTGAAGTTCAGCCGCAGTCATAGACTTCTGCCCTCCAGGATAACCTGTATGCCAGATGTACGTCTTGTCGTCCCACTTATTTCCGGAAAGCGTAACTTTCCCAGCATTCAAAACAATTACGTTATCACCACAATCTACGTGGGGTGTAAAGTTTGTTTTGTGCTTACCTCTCAAAATCTTTGCAACCGTAGAAGCTAGTCTTCCTAACGGCTGTCCTTCAGCGTCTACCACAACCCATTCTTTATTAGCAGTAGCTTTGTTCGCTGAAACAGTTTTGTAACTTAATGTATTCACACGTTTTAGTTAAAGATTAAACATAATTTTCCCCATAAGGGTGTGCAAAGGTACAAATTATTTTCAGAATGCAAAAACATATTTTGTTTTAAATACTTAAATCACTTATTTGCGTTACTGCATTAAGAATGTGCATAATAACAATAAAGGTACAAATCTGATAACAAGAGTTTAAATTTCTAATTATGCTGTAAATAAAAAAGCTCGTTTAAGACTCCCCTATAATTAATAAAAGAAATATTCAGACAAACCTGTTTCTTGTTTTTTAACAGCATGAAGTTTATCAAACTTCTGATAAAATAATGAATATATATGGTATAGAAATTACTTCCTGAGTGTTTTATTTGCCCGGAAGCTGGCAATCAGGTAATAAGCCACAAAAACTGTTGAGAATTTCAGGATGGAAGGTATGGCAAGTTCAAGGCTGAAAAGCAATGTTCCGACCAGTACAAGAACTGCCATGGCAGCAAAAGACAGCCCCAGTTTCTGAGACAGTGTGAAATTGGGTGTATCCAGGTAATAAGCAATTCCCCACGCAAAACCGAAAGCCAGTGCGTAATATATATCAAGCCCGATATTTTCTGAACTGTAAAAGAAATAATTGATCAAGAAACTCACAACCGTTCCCAATGCAAAATATAAGAATGCCTTTTTCATACTGAATATATAATAGGATGCAAAAATAGAGATTTTTAATTTGAGAAGCCGGATATTAATCAATAGTGGAAATGATCATTGTAAATCAGCCTAAAGCCTGACTGCGACATCTTTATGTTAAACCTTTGAAATATAAAATACTAAAGTTCAATCATTTAAATATAAATCACCGGTTGTTATTTTATTATTATATTTGAAAATTCAGAAAATTTCTAGATTTTTTATGGAAACCCAAAAATATACTCCAATAAATAAAGTAAGAATCGTTACAGCGGCCTCCTTGTTTGACGGCCACGATGCAGCGATCAATATCATGCGCCGCGTGATCCAGGGAACAGGATGCGAAGTCATCCACCTTGGTCATGATAAGTCGGCAGAAGAAGTGGTGAATACAGCCATTCAGGAAGATGCGAATGCCATTGCCCTCACCTCTTACCAGGGTGGCCACAACGAATATTTCAAATACATCTATGATCTTCTAAGAGAAAAAAATTCTCCGCAGATCAAGATTTTCGGAGGTGGCGGCGGTGTTATCCTCCCTGAAGAAATCGAGGACATCATGTCTTATGGAATCGACAGGATTTATTCCCCGGATGACGGCCGTGAGCTTGGTTTACAGGGCATGATCGATGATCTGGTAAAAAGATCAGATTTCGCAACCGGAAAAGAAGTAACGGCTGAAGACCTGGATTCCATCAGCTTTGAGAATTCTACCAGCATTGCCAAGATTATTTCTGCGGTTGAAAACTTCTCAGAAGAAAAACCCGAACTGGTAAAAGCCATTGACGAAAAATCAAAAGACCTCAACATTCCGATTATCGGGATCACAGGGACGGGCGGCGCCGGAAAATCTTCCCTTACTGACGAATTGGTAAGACGTTTCATCCGTTCAAACCCTGATAAAAAAATTGCCATCATCTCTATTGACCCTTCGAAAAAGAAAACCGGAGGTGCGTTATTGGGAGACCGAATCCGTATGAATGCCATCAATGACCCGAGGGTGTATATGCGTTCTATGGCGACGAGGGAGAACAACGTTTCTGTTTCGCCGTTCATCCATTCTGCTTTAAATGTGTTAAAACTGGCTTATCCGGATGTGATCATCCTGGAAACTTCGGGTATCGGACAGTCCGGTTCTGAAGTATCTGATTTTGCAGACGTTTCCATGTACGTAATGACTCCTGAATACGGAGCTTCCACACAGCTGGAAAAAATCGACATGCTGGATTATGCAGACCTTGTTGCTTTAAATAAATCTGATAAACGCGGTGCTCTGGATGCACTTCAGGCTGTAAGAAAACAGTTCCAGAGAAACCATTTGTTATGGGAAAGTCCGCTGGACGATATGCCGGTGTATGCAACAAAGGCATCTCAGTTCAACGACCACGGAACAACTGAATTATACAACAGGTTAGTTGAAAAAGTAAACGATAAATTTTCAGGGTTAAACCTGCAGGGGTTTGTTGAACAGGAAATTACAGATGAAGTAACCATCATTCCTCCGAAAAGAGTACGTTACCTTTCTGAAATTGTTGAAAACAACAGGCAATATGACGCCAATGTTGAAAAACAGGCGGATTTAGCAAGAAAAATGTATCATATTGAAGGGGTAAAAAAATTCCTTTCTCATGAAGCTTTAGATGCTGAATACCAAAAGGCCGAAAAAGACCTTCAGCAGGAAAACATCGACTTCCTGAACAACTGGGATGATACGAAACAGGCTTTTAAAGCTGAGTTTTATTCTTATTTTGTCCGTGGAAAAGAAATTAAGGTTGAAACCTCAACAGAATCTTTATCTCATTTAAAAATTCCAAAAATATCATTACCAAAATACACTGATTGGGGTGATCTGATCAAATGGAAAGGCCAGGAAAACCTTCCGGGAGGATTTCCTTATACCGCCGGAATTTATCCTTTCAAAAGAACAGGAGAAGACCCTACGAGAATGTTTGCAGGAGAAGGCGGGCCGGAAAGAACCAACAGAAGGTTCCACTACGTTTCTGCGGAAATGGATGCCAAACGTCTTTCAACTGCTTTTGACTCGGTGACTTTATACGGTCAGGATCCTGCTCTACCACCGGATATTTACGGTAAAATCGGGAATGCAGGTGTTTCTATCGCCACACTGGATGATGCTAAAAAACTATATTCCGGATTTGACCTGGTGAATGCCATGACTTCGGTTTCAATGACGATCAACGGACCGGCGCCGATGCTGCTGGCTTTCTTTATGAATGCTGCCATCGACCAGAATGTTGAAAAATATATTGCTGAAAACGGACTGGAAGCTAAGGTTGAAGAAGTTTTAAAAGCAAAATTTGACGATAAAGGGCTGGAAAGACCAAAATATAATGGCGAATTGCCGCCTTCCAATAACGGTTTAGGATTAAAGTTATTAGGAATCACGGGGGATGAAGTTATTCCTGCCGAAGTTTATGCTGAAATTAAAGCTAAAACAATCGCAACGGTTCGTGGAACCGTTCAGGCTGATATCTTAAAAGAAGACCAAGCCCAGAATACGTGTATTTTCTCTACTGAATTTGCCCTGAGATTAATGGGTGATGTTCAGGAATATTTTATCACGGAAAAAGTAAGGAACTTCTACTCCGTTTCTATTTCCGGATATCACATTGCGGAAGCAGGCGCGAACCCGGTTTCACAGTTAGCCTTTACCTTGGCCAACGGTTTCACGTATGTGGAATACTATCTGTCAAGAGGAATGGACATCAATGATTTTGCCCCGAACTTATCATTCTTCTTCTCCAACGGGATTGACCCTGAATATTCCGTAATCGGACGTGTGGCAAGAAGAATCTGGGCGAAAGCCATGAAACTGAAATATGGCGCTGATGAAAGAAGCCAGATGCTGAAATACCACATTCAGACTTCCGGACGTTCGCTTCACGCACAGGAAATTGATTTTAACGACATCAGAACGACGCTTCAGGCGCTTTATGCCATCTATGACAACTGTAACTCATTACATACCAACGCGTATGACGAAGCCATTACGACTCCGACTGAACAGTCTGTAAGAAGAGCGATGGCCATTCAGCTGATCATCAATAAAGAACTGGGATTGGCTAAAAACGAAAATCCGCTTCAGGGTTCATTTATTATTGAAGAACTGACAGATTTAGTGGAAGAAGCCGTTTATACGGAATTCGACAGAATTACGGAAAGAGGCGGTGTTTTAGGAGCCATGGAAACGATGTACCAGCGTTCAAAAATCCAGGAAGAATCCATGCATTACGAATGGCTGAAACATACCGGTGAGTATCCAATTATCGGGGTGAATACTTTCTTAGGAAAAGACGGTTCGCCGACGGTTCGCCCGGGAGAAGTAATCCGTTCGACGGAGGAAGAAAAGCAGGTTCAGATTGAAACGCTTCACAACTTCCAGAAATCGAATGAAGATAAATCCGAAGATGCTTTGAAAACATTGCAGCATGCAGCCATCAACCAGCAGAATTTATTCAATGTCATGATGGATGCCGTGAAATACTGTTCGCTCGGGCAGATTACCAACGCTTTGTTTGAAGTGGGTGGTAAGTACAGAAGAAACATGTAGATCCGTATCGGGCAGACTGTTTTACTACTGACTGTTTTAAAATATAAATTAAAACCTCAAGGAATTTTCTTTGAGGTTTTTGTATTTTTACTCAAAGAAAACATTTTAAATAATGAAATATATTTTATTTCTGCTCGGAATTATTTCCTGCGGATCCTTTAACGCACAAGAGGCCGACAACAATCTACAAGGCTATTTCATGACCAACGCTAAAGAAAGTTTATACCCGTATTTGGCTTTTGACGGCAATGGGAAAGTAGATATTGCAGGCTATGGGAAAGGGGATTATTTTGTAAAGAATGACTCACTGGTAGTTTTTCCGGATAAAGATATTTTTGTATTTAAAGTGTCTAAAAACCGTTTAACCGGGATTTCCTCATGGGTACAGAATACCAGATGGGATCTGAAAAAGGACAGTCTTGCTGAAAACAACAGGAAAGATAATGCACTGGCTAAAAAGAATGCACAGCTGCTGTATGAATATTACCGTAAAACCAGAGCAAAATCCAAAGCCAGTAATTTTGACAAGCTGTTTGATGAAAGCGCAATGAGCAGCTATACCAAAACCATAGATGACCTGTGCACCAGAGGCCTCGCCAAAGCCTGTATGGAAAAATTTGGGCTAATGGTGATGCAGGATGCCGGCGGAATGGAAGCTGTCTTAAAAAATAAGCTTAAAAAGCCCAAGCAGAACCCTGAAATTATAAAACTGGGACAGAAAATCATCAGCATGGGTGAGATTGAAGGGCATACCGTTTTAGGAAGTTATTATCACAGCTTGGGAGACAAAAGCAAAGCTGAAAAAGAATGGCAGAAGGCAGTTGATAAAGGCAGTATGAAAGCAGGCATGGTACAGATTGAAGCAGAAATGAGCGGCCTGCAGTAAAAATGCAGAAGTCTCGGTAAATGAAAGACCTTATCAAAACATGAAACAAAAAGCCATCTTCAACTGGAGCAGCGGAAAAGATTCTGCGCTCGCCCTGTATACAATTTTAAAGGAAAATCAATTTGAAGTTACTTCTTTATTAACAAGCATCAATAAAGAATTTCAGAGGATTTCCATGCACGGTGTTCATGTTTCACTGCTGGAACAGCAGGCGGAAAGCTTAGGATTGCCTTTGATTAAAATGGAGCTTCCACAGGAACCTTCTATGGAAGAATATCATCAGATCATGACCAGAACCATGAATGAAATACAGTCCCGGGGCATAACACATTCCATTTTCGGGGATATTTTTCTGGAAGACTTACGCAGATACCGTGAAGATCAGCTGCGGGCCATCGGTATGGAAGCCGTTTTCCCGTTATGGAAACAGAACACCACAGACCTCATCCATCAATTTTTAGATTCAGGCTTTAAAACCATCATTACCTGCGTCAATGAAACGTATCTGGACAAAAGTTTTGCAGGCAGAATTATTGATCAGGATTTTATTAAAGATTTACCTGAAAATGTGGATCCCTGCGGAGAGAACGGGGAATTCCACACTTTCACTTTTGACGGACCTATTTTTAAAAATCCGGTTCAGTTTGAAATTGGGGAAACCGTTAAAAAAACATATCCGAAACCTAAATCTGATGAAAATGATAAAGACGGTAAAGGAGAATATGTTTTCTGGTTCTGTGATTTGATTTCAAAATAATTGTCCTGAATTTCCGTTCTGGTGTAAACTAAGCCTATGAGACCATATCTGAGAATTGAAAAACCCTGCACGGAATCAGCAGATAAGATGGCTGATATTCCGGGAGGAAAATACTGCAGCCTGTGTTCAAAAAAAGTGTACGACCTTACAACACTTACCCATACAGAAATTGCCGACATCATTATACAGAACAACAGTGAAAAGTTCTGTGGTATCCTTATCAACAGGAAGCCGGAACAACATTTGGAAAACCGGCTGCAATTCAATAAAGATATCCGCCCACGCAACATTACCTTTACAAAAATCGCTGCAGGGTTCGCTTTAACAGCCGGCATAATCCAGCATCACCCTGCTCAAACCGGACATAGCTCGGTAACTGAAGTCAAGACTCCTCAGAAAAAACCGGATAAAGGACAGCAAAAAGACACAAATATCCTTCCCTCTATTTCCGGAAAAGTAGTATCAGATGGAACCGGAAAACCTATATCAGCAGATGTCAGCTTAATTACCGTATCACAGGTATATTCAACAAAAACAGATGAAAACGGATTCTTTACATTGGAAATTCCGGAGGAACTGATTAAAGAGTCAAACTTTTTGCTGGAATTCAATCCAGATCCATTTATCTTTGACCGTAGGTTAAAAGTTTTTTCTAAGGATGAACTTTCACAAAATACTACTATAAAACTTCAGGAAAACGGTATGCTGCAATCATTGGGAGAGATTAGCGTGGGTCCGCCATATGCAGGTGAGCATTCTTTTGTCTTTCTTCACGGGAAAAGGTTAGATTATAAACTGTATAATAAAAGCTATTCTCTGTACTCAAAGCATTATGATGTTCATTATATCCCTAAGCCTTTTACAAAATTTTTCACCGAAAGTAATAAGGTAGAAGATATTTATATCGTTTTTGTGAGGAACAGTACATCAGAATAATCCTTCTGTCAGAAATTAGATTTCAAGACCAATCCTTTTTTTGACTATCAAAAACGCAGCTTATTCTTGAACACTAAGGAAATCCTGGATCTTATACAATGATTTCTTATGCTCGAAAAAGTTAATGAGTACAAAAATAATCATTACCTGTAAAATAAAAGGAACGAGCAGCGCAATCATTAACGGAAGCAACGCTACCGAATCTTCAGTTCTGAAAAAGTTAAAGACGTATCGGTCTTCCCTCAGTATAATATGGAACATAACATTGGCACAAACGATATATAGGCCCAGATTCTGTTGGTATAAGGTATAAAACAGCTTTCCCTGGTATTTGAAATCCCTTCTTACATATTTCCGCATTTCCGGACTAAAAACCCAAAATAAAAACGGGATCAGGACAAACATGGAATTATAAAATCTGAAAAGATCGTTATAAATTTCCTGATTTTCGGATAGATAAATAAGCATAAAATTAACGGCAAACGAAAGTATCCCAAGCCAAAACGATTTCTTAATGATGCTGTTATACTTCTCTTTTACTATTTTTTTGATGATTACCGGGATCTGCTCACTGTAAAAAACAGGGTAGCCTGTCATTTTAAACTCATCCGCCCAAAGCTTTTGCGTCTTTAAAAAAGCTTTGTCAAAGTCCAGGTTTTCCTGCATCTGAATCTCAGAAACCTGTTCTGTCATATGGTCTTTTACTTCCAGCAGAATATCTACAGGAAGCCTGTGGAAGATTAAATAATCAGCAATCTGTTGTTCCTGTTCTTTTGATATCATTTTTTAAGATTTAACATGATCAATTCAGACTAAAACATTTATTCTTTTCACTTTAAAATATAAGATCTGCAGCTGTACAAAAGTAGCGTACACAAGGAAGAACCGGTTGATTTCCATATCTGTCAGAGTCGTAATAAAGTCAACAGGAAGAAAACCGATTAAAAAAACCAAGGCCACTGACAGCAGCATATTCCGGATTATCAACGGATGGAAGCTGATTGCTACGTAATGAGAGAATGTAATTTTTTTAGTTAAAAAACTATAGCCTAACAAGCTTATCCAGCTTCCCATTAATACAACCTGTAAAACCGTAAAAGCTTCTGCACTGATAAAGAAAAATGCGATGAACAGCAGAGACCACGCAGCAGAAGAAAAGATGATTTTCCTGAATCTTTTTTTCAGGACCTCCTTTTCAATCCTTGCAATCTTCTTAAAGGAGAAAAGATCAGCACGAACCATTTCAAGTTCTTTTCCCCAATCTGATTTTGTTTTTAAAAATGCTTCCTGAAAACCGATGTCATGATTTGCCATTTCATCAGAAATCTGAGACATAAAGTGATCTTTAATTTCCAGATGCAGTTCATGGTAAAGTTTTCTTGAGCGCAGATACGTTTCGATCTGAAGTTCCTGGTCCTGAGTAATCATAGATTAAAAATGGTATTTAGGTTAAATAAATAGTTTTGCATTTCCTGTTCCTGCTCAATCTGCTGTTTTTTCCCTTTATCTGTTAAAAGGTAATATTTGCGGTCTCTTCCGCTGACTTTCCGGATTTCAGAAGTTATCATCCCTTCTGCTTCCAGCTTATGGAGAAGCGGATATAATGCGCCTTCGGTCATTTCAAGCTCGCCTTTTGTAAGTTCTTTAGCACGCTGGGTAATCTGGTACCCGTACATTTTCACTTCCCTGGCAAGCAGCTTCAGGATAATATTCTGGAGCGTCCCTTTATACAGACTGTTCTTTTTCAATACTGTTCTTTTATACCTAGCAAATCTATACATAATTTTCTTATGTATCAAATTATTTTACATTTTATGCCTTAAATTTCCTATCCGGACAATGCAGAAGCCTTATCTTTGCCCTAATGATTGCAGAGAAGATTATTTTAGGGATTGACCCGGGTACTACGATAATGGGGTTTGGACTGATTTCCGTGAAAAAAGGGAATATGGAGATGGTTTCCATCCATGAACTGATCCTTAAAAAGTATCCCAACCACGAAACGAAGCTGAAATATATTTTTGAGAAGACACTGGCGCTGATTGATGAGTATCATCCTGATGAGGTTGCCCTGGAAGCTCCTTTCTACGGCAAGAATGTCCAGAGTATGCTGAAGCTGGGCCGCGCCCAGGGCGTTGCCATGGCGGCAAGCCTGTACCGGAATATCCCGATTACGGAATATTCACCTAAAAAAATAAAGATGGCGATTACCGGAAACGGAAACGCAAGCAAGGAACAGGTGGCAGGCATGCTGCAGAACCTTTTAAAACTAAAAGAATTTCCTACAAAGTATCTTGATGCGTCTGACGGACTGGCGGTTGCCGTCTGCCATCATTTCAATTCCGGAACCATTGCCGATACCAAATCATATACCGGCTGGGACAGCTTTTTAAAGCAGAATCCGGACCGTTTGAAATAAATAATTCAATCAACCAATCCGGATTAACATCTGCTTAAATTTCAGTATTCAAAATTTATAGAAACTTTTAAAGATAATCTATAAGTAGAAGTCTGCGGGAAATTTACTTTTTGAAAAAAATTATTTATTTGCTTTATATTCGGCAGGAATAATGGTAAAATCCATGGTCGGCTTCCCGTTTTTATCGTAATAAAAATACGTCATGGTAACATCATTATCGCGGAATTCCTTAATCTCCGGAGAGGTTTTTACAACGGCCAGAGCTCCTTCTTTTGCCTGCTTTTTAAAGGCTTCGATTTCTTCAGGGCTTACACTTTCTTTTACGTCTTCCGTTAAAGTATAATTATACTTGAATATTTTTCCGGGCTGTGCGGAAACACTGTCAAGGCGGATCCCGTCACTCATCATCTGCGGGCCCAGCTTGTTCATTCCTGCTGCTGCTTCCTTCAGCTCATCATCAATGGTTTTTTCTTTGTTACACGAAACCAGCGTCAACGCCAGGCAAACGGCTGAAAGTCTTAGTACATTTTTCATATTAATTTTTTTGAATGATATTTAAATATAAGATTTTTTTCCAATATAAATTTAATTTATTGATTTTCAATTTAATGACTATCACAACAAGTATACTGGGTTAAACATAATACTATCTTTTGCATTGGTATGATTTTTAATAGTACATTTGTATAAATTTTCAATAATGAAAAACAATCAACAAACTATAAATCAAGCCAATCATAACATCAATTGGTTTCAGAAGTTTCTGATGGTCTGTTCCGGAGGAAACATTCATATCCTCAGAAAAACACCCAGCGAATGGAATAAGTTTGCAGGGATCGGGGGGATCGTTCTTTTTACGGCGGTTTTTGCCACACTTTCTGCCGGCTATGCAATGTACACGGTTTTTGACGAGATCTGGACAGCAATCGGTTTCGGCCTGCTGTGGGGATTAATGATATTTAACCTTGACCGTTATATTGTGTCCTCCATCAAGAAAACAGGAACCTGGTGGAACCAGATCCTGATGGCCATTCCGAGACTGATCCTGGCCACTTTTTTAGGAATTATTATTTCCAAGCCGTTAGAGCTTAAAATTTTTGAAAAGGAAGTGAACAAGCAGCTGAATACCATTATCCAGAGGAATAAAAAACAGCTTCAGGGCGAGATGAACGGAAGGATCCTTCAGCAGAGCGGACCTTTTGAGACAGAGAAAAAACAGATTTCAGACAAGATCGTTCAATACCAGAAATCCTATGATTCCGCTGCGGTAGAGCTTGAAAAAGAAATTCTGGGGAAACAGTCCGGACTGACCAGCGGGAAGGAAGGCTTTGGCCCGAATGCCAAACGTAAGCAGGAACTGAAGGAACAGAGACGGCTGGATCTTGAAAATTACCAGAAACAGGTGACCCCGAGACTGGCTTATCTGGATAAAGAAATTTCAAAAGTGTATACGAACCTGGAAACAGAAAGAAAATCTACGGAAACTTTTGAAGACCGGTTCAACGGTTTTGCGGCAAGGCTGCAGGCACTGGATGAGCTGGGGAAAAACTCGGCCATCATCGGCCTGGCGGCAACATTTATTATGGGGCTTTTCATCTGTCTGGAAATTTCTCCGGTCCTGGTAAAACTAATTTCCCAGGTCGGGCCTTATGATTACCTTCTGGAGAAAACGGAAAATGATTTCAGACTTTATTCCAAAGAGAAAATTGAAAAAGGAAATGCCCTGACGGATTACCGGATTGATGATTTTAAGGACCATCTGCATAAATAATTTCATTTAATCTGACATACATTATAGCCTTTCATATTACGGCTGTATTTTAAATTAAAAAGACTGCCCAGAATTTGGACAGTCTTTTTAATTTTATAACTAAAATTATTATTACAAAGAATAATTCGGGGCTTCCTGCGTGATGATTACGTCATGAGGATGGGATTCTTTCAATCCACTTCCTGTAATCATTACCATTTTTGTATCTTCCTGTAATGCCTTGATATCCTTGGCACCGCAATATCCCATTCCGGCTCTTAAGCCTCCGGTCAGCTGGAAAATAACTTCTTCCAATGAGCCTTTGCTCGGTACTCTTCCTTCAATTCCTTCCGGAACGAATTTCTTAGCCTCACTCTGGAAATATCTTTCTTTACCTCCTCTCTTCATTGCAGAAAGGCTTCCCATTCCCTGGTAAGTTTTGAATTTCCTTCCCTGGAATATGATTTCTTCACCCGGTGCTTCATCTGTTCCTGCCAGAAGTGATCCCAGCATCACGGCTCCTGCCCCGCTTGCGATTGCTTTTACAATATCCCCGGAAAGCTTAATCCCTCCGTCGGCAATTACAGCAACATTTTTAGATCGGGCATATTCGTAAACGTTATAGATGGCAGACAACTGAGGAACCCCAACTCCTGCAACTACTCTTGTTGTACAGATAGAACCAGGCCCTACGCCTACTTTAAGAACATTTGCGCCTGCTTTGATCAGGTCTTCAGCCGCTTCAGCCGTTACGATATTCCCGCCGACAATATCCAGATCCGGATAGGCCTTCCTGATTTCAGAAATCTTATCCAGTACGCCTTTTGAATGTCCGTGGGCAGAATCAATCCCGATAATATCAACACCGGCTTTCACCAAAGCTTCAATCCGGTCCAGTGTGTCTTCACCAACTCCAACGCCTGCGCCAACAATCAGGCGGCCGTTATCGTCTTTATTTGCATTCGGGTATTCAAGCTGATTATCGATGTCCTTAATCGTAATCAGGCCCACCAATTTATTATTTTTATCAACAATAGGAAGCTTTTCAATCCTGCTCTTCAGAAGGATTTCTTTTGCTTTTTCCAGGTTGGTATCTTTATCCGAAGTGATGAGGTTTTCTTTGGTCATGATCTCCTCCACCTTCATGGTAAGGTTTTCCTGATATTTTACATCCCTGTTGGTAATAATTCCGATTAAAATATTTTCAGCATCCACTACCGGAAGACCGGAGATTTTATATTTCGCCATGGTCTCCTTGGCTTCAGCCAGGGTATGGTCTTTCGAAAGGGTAACAGGATCTGAAATCATTCCGTTTTCCGAACGCTTTACACGGTTAACCTGTGCAGCCTGTTCCTCAATCGTCATATTCTTATGGATAAAGCCCAGACCGCCCACTCTTGCCAGAGCAATTGCCAGCTCAGCTTCTGTAACGGTATCCATTGCAGCAGAAACGATGGGAACATTAAGCGTAATTTTGTCAGTAAGTCTTGATTTCAGTGAAACCTGGTTAGGTAAAACTTCTGAATAAGAAGGGACTAGAAGCACGTCATCGAAAGTGATGGCTGTCTCTACAATTTTGTTATGAATAGACATCTTTACTTTCTTGCAAAATTAAGGTATTTTGCTGAATTACGAAAATCGATTTTAATAGTTTAAATAAAACTTAACAATCAATAACTTAAATCAAAAAAGCCGCTCCAAAATCCGGAAAGGCCTTTATAAAAAAAATACAATTTAATATGTTTTGAATATGAAAGTAACTATTTATCTCTTGCAGAAGCAATCATTTTTGAAATATCATCAGCCGTAAAACTTCCTTTTATATCAACAAAAACCAGTTCTTTACCTGAGTTTACGGTAATCAGCATATTTTTAATGGTTTCGCCTTTCTGCTTTACACGGATGTTTACATTTTCGCCGTCATTCTTTATGGTTGCCCAGTCTTCATAATTGTTATCATTAAGGTAGCTTGCAAAATCTTTCAGCATGGCCCGGTCTCCGTTTTCAACGGTCAGTATCTTGATTTTAGAGACCTTTTTAATCATCCGGATAATCTCTTCATTATCATCCCCATCTTCTCTCAGTGCTTTTCTAATAGCCGGTTTGGCTAAAAACACCGGAATATTGATGCTGGTAAACTTTGCTCCTTTAAAATCGTTTCCGGAATCTGAAAAGTACGCCATATTCGCTTTTTCGGAAACAATGCATGACTGCATTAGAAACAGGGTACAAACGGTCAGAAAAATATATTTCAATGTTTTCATGGTTACTGATTTTAATTAATTTGTCTTAAAGATCCTCCTGAAACTTTGCTGATATTGGAATCGATCTCCGGATTTCCCTTATATTTTACCGAAGCGCCTGATGAAGCCTCCACTTTAAGTTTATTTCTTACCTCTAAGCTGATACTTGCGCCTGACGAAGATTCTACATTTGCCGTGTTGATTTTTAAATTTTCCGCCTTGCATACGGCTCCGCTGGTAACCTCAAATATTCCCGTGCCTGCCGTTCCTTCAAGATTCGTATTGGAACCGCTCGTTCCCTTAAAAACAATCTTCCCTGAGGTTACTCCTGCTCTTATATTTGAACCTGAATCTACGGATACATTCATGTTATCAGCCACATCAAACTTTCCGTTTATATTGGACCCTGATGAAGCCTCTATATTTAAGTTATTTTCCTGTATGGTATTTAGTACGATGAAACTTGCCCCGGAAATGGTCTGGATATTTTCCATACGCGGGGAGGAAACACTGACACTTAAGTTCTTAAACTTCAGGTTTTTTACACCTTTGTTATCAATATATACTTTTAAAACACCGTTTTCTACTTTGGTAATAACATATTGAAGCTTATCGGCATCTGCAGTTACCTTCACACTGGTCGGGCTTTCCTGTTTGAAAACTACATTTACCCCTGTGCTTACCTGGATTCCTGTAAAATCCTTTACATTTCTGGATTCTCCGTTTAAATATGAAGAATTTCCCTGGGAGGTAAGATCATTTCTTGTATTGGTAACGGGATTGGTCTTCGTTTCGTTTGAATTGACAATCTTACTGATATCGTCCATGGACAGCCTTCCGTCCAGCTTCACCAGGATACTTTCTTCGCCACCGCTGTCTATACTCAACAGTACATCATCCAGAATACCGTTTTTTTCTTCCGCCGACATAAATTTTATTTTGGCCCCGCCACTGTTCATGGACATGATTTCACTGTAGTTCATACTTTTCAGGTAAGACGAAATATCTTTACCGATCTGCGAAAGCTGTCTTGATTTAGCCGATTTTCCATCGGTTGATTTTTCTGCAATCAAAACTTTCAGCCCTGTAATTTTTGACAGCAGGGGCTTGATCTGATCCAGTTCTGCGTCTCCCAGGTCCAGGCTGCTCAGCATCCCGAACATAGGTTTTGCAATCTTAATGGAAGTTACACCTTCCACATCCTGGTATTTCTCAAACAGCAGGTCTAATTTATCCTGCCCGTACACATTAAAGAAATGTGAAAAAGCGAGTGCGAATATGAAGAATATTTTTTTCATGAGTCAATTTTTATTTTTGATTATGCGTGCCTGATCAGGATATATAATCGGTTAAGGTTAATTAATAATCGTCGTCTACAACTTTAGGCTGTGCTAATTTTTCACTGACGTTATTTGCAAATATCTGAAATGAATACTTAGTTACATTAATGGCTTCTTCCACATTTTCGATTCTTTTTCCGTTTACAATTACGTAAGAATCCTGGTAAGCCGCAGCCTCTGAAGCTTTAGGTTTATTTGGAGAATTGTCTACAAACTTAGGTTTTCTTTCCTTTTTAAGACGGCCTCTTTTCGGCAGGATTTCATCCATGACATCTTTTTCGGCAACGGTTCTTTCCTGTGATACGGAATCTTTTTTAGTTCCGGAAACAGAATCTGACGGCTGATTCAGTACTACCTGCTCCTCGTGGTCTGTATTTTCTTCAATAAAATCACCTTTCTGCTGCTTAATCTGATTTTCAACCAATTGTGCCTGGTCTTCAATCCCGTTTTTCTGATTATCGTTGAATATAAAACCGATGCTCAACAGCACAGCCACACCTGCTGCCATCCAGAACCATTTCGGGAATGAAGGTTTTGCTTTTGTCCCTATCGGGATAATGGGTGTTTCGTTATTCTGGACCTCATCCTTATTTCCTTCTGCTTTTTTCAGGAAATCTTCAAAATCCCAGTCCATTTTTTCTTCCTTGATATTCTGGAAGACCTCGTTATATTTATCTTGAAATCTGTCTTTGCTCATAGCTCATCAGTTGAGAAATTTGTTCTTTTACTTTCTGTCTTGCCCGCATAAGGTTTACTCTTACTGCGTTTTCTTCCATTTCCAGCATTTCTGCTATTTCCGAAACTTCATATTCTTCTACATCTTTCAAATGGATCACGGTCTTCTGTTTTTCCGGAAGCTGATTGATAAAACCTATGATATGTTCTTTCAGGTTATTGACTTCCATGCTGTACAGTTCTGACCGGTGAAGCTGCATATCTGCAAACCCCAGCTTGACATCGTGATGCTTCAGCCGGTTCAGGCATTCATTCCGGACAGCTTTCAAAGCATAGGATTTTAAGTTCCCAAACTGTGCCAGCTCTTCTCTTTTCTGCCAGAATTTAATCATCAGGTCCTGCACCACATCTTCTGCCTCGTCACTGCTCATGACAAACCTTTTCGCAAAGCGATACATCTCATTTTTGAGAACGAATACCGAATCCTTAAAGATTTCCTGGGTCATAAGCTTGTTTCTATAAGTAAGACAATCAATTTTTACATTCTATTACATCAAAAAACAAAAAACTTCAATTTTTTTTGAAGTTTTTATTTTATTCTCTTAATACGTATCAAAAATATATTTGAAAATCGCTTTGTCCTGCTCTGTTAAAGGCACTTTCCTTCGTGCCATTACTTTCTCGGCGACATCGTAGGCTTTGTCTAATTTGAAACGTTCATCACCTTTAAATCCGCCCCATGAAAAGTTTTCAATCAGGTTCGGAGGGAAGCCCTCTTTAAAAATATTGGAAGCAACGCCTACAACGGTTCCAGTATTCAACTGGGTATTAATGGCCGTCTTGGAATGGTCGCCCATAATTAATCCGGCAAACTGCAATCCCGTATCTTCAAAAGCTTTGGTTCTGTAGCTCCACAATTTTACGTGCCCGTAATTGTTTTTCAGGTTGGATGAATTGGTATCGGCTCCCAGGTTACACCATTCGCCGATCACGGAATTCCCCACAAAACCGTCATGCCCTTTATTGGAATATCCGAAAATAATAATATTGTTGACTTCTCCTCCTACTTTAGAGTGCGGACCAATGGTTGTCGCGCCGTAAATTTTAGCTCCTAAGTTAAATTTGGACTCCTCACAAAGGGCAATGGGGCCGCGGAGATGGCAGCCTTCCATGACCTCAGCATTTCTGCCGATGTAGATTTTCCCTGTTTTGGTATTTATTGTAGAAAATTCAACCTGGGCTCCTTCTTCAATAAAAAGATCTTTCTTATCTCCCAAAAATCCGTTGGTTGATGAAAGCTGCTGTGAAGTCCTTCCGTGGGTCAACAGTTCAAAATCAAAATCAATGGCTTCTTTATTATAGGTAAAAAGGTCCGACGGCTTTTTAAAAAACACCAGTTCCTCCTTAATATCGGTCATCTTTTCAATCTGGTGCAGCGAAAAACCATCCATATTGATTTTCGCAGCTATCAGCTCATCTTCATACACCAAAGCTTCGCCCTGCTTCAGATCTTTAATCTGCTGAATTATATTTTCAGTCGGTAAAAAATTCGTTACCAGAAAAAGGCTTTCTTTTTTTTCAGGTTCTGTAAATTTATCCTGTAAATAAGTTTCCGTAAAATAAGAAACTTCTGTATTGCATAAAATTCTCTGCCATCTCTCGGAGAAGGTAAGGATGCCGCACCGCATTTCTGCAACAGGGCGGGTAAAAGTAAGCGGAAGGAAATCTTCCCAGTATTGTGCATCTGAAAATACCAATTGCATCGTTCAGTCAGGTTTAAAGTTTAACATTCAGTAGTGACAAAATTACAATAAAAAAAGCCTTCCGAAAATCGAAAGGCTTTTAAATATTTTTAATTGCAAAAAATTACTTAGCGAATTTTTTGTATTTGTTCATGAACTTGTCTACTCTACCTGCAGTATCAACCAATTTGGTTTTTCCTGTGTAGAAAGGGTGAGACGTTGAAGAGATCTCCATTTTGATCAATGGATATTCCTGTCCTTCGTATTCGATGGTGTCTTTTGTCTCAGCAGTAGATTTGCTAAGAAATACTTCGTCGTTACTCATATCTTTGAAAACAACAAGTCTATAATTTTCTGGGTGAAGTCCTTTTTTCATAATACAATTTTTAAAAAAAAATTAAAGTTTTTGCTTTCGAAATAGTAATGGTATTTCTCTGCTAATTTTAGGTTGCAAAAATACAATATTTTTTAAAATATACAAATACCTGATCAATAATTTTTTAGAGATATGAAAATTAAAGTATTTTCGTTACATTTGAAATCTATTTAAACTTTAATTTCGATGAAATTCAAATTAGTACTGGCTTTTTCTTTCTGGATGCTTGTCATGGCTGTATCATGTAATAAGGATGACATTAGTTTTGATGCACCTTCTCAGGAATTAAGCTTTTCAAGGGATACAGTTTTCTGCGATACCGTTTATCACCAGGTCCGTTCTGAAACCTACGCGGTAAAAGTATACAACAATGAAGATAAAGACATCCTGATCCCGAGAATCCATCTTGAAAAAGGAGCATCCTCTCTATATAAAATCAATGTAGACGGAAAACCGGGGCATGATTTTAAAGATATTCCGCTGAGAAAGAAAGACAGTTTGTATATTTTCGTGGAAATTGCACCGGAAGCCACAGGCCCGGAAGCTATTGCCGAAGATAAAATATTATTTCAGAGCCCTGCAGGGGAACAGCGTGTGGTTTTGTTTTCTGTAGTTCAGGATGCAGAATTCTTCATCAAAAGCTCAACCAATCCGAATATAATTACTGCTGATGCAACATGGACCAACAACAAGGCTAAAATAATTTACGGCGATTTAACTGTCGATCAGAATGTTAACCTGAATATCCAGCCGGGGACTAAAGTATATTTCCATAAAAACAGCGGAATGAAAGTTTTGTCCGGAGCTTCTTTAAACATCAACGGAACATTAGCCAATAACGTCATCCTTCGGGGAGACCGGAATGATCCGGCCTATGATACGATTCCTAAAAACTGGAATTCCATTAAAATGGAAGCAGGATCTACCCTTACCATGAATTATGCAAGGCTTTTCGGAGGTACTACCGGACTGGAATTAAAGCAGGCCACTGCTACGATAAATAATTCTTTCATTCACACTTTTCAGGAGTACGGCATTTATGCTGTTGCCTCTACCGTGAATGCCAGAAACCTGGTGACGAACAACTGCGGTGAATCTGCTGTGGGGATTTTTAAAGGCGGCACCCATAATTATACCCACTCTACCCTTGTTAATTATTCTGATATATTGAGTTCTTACAACAGGAACGGAATTTTTGCCACCAATGAATGGACCAATGCATCAGGACAGACGGAACAGGGTGCGTTAATCCTTAGCGTACGGAACAGTATTGTATATTCTGACCGTGATAATGCCGTAAATTTCGAGCAGACGCCGGGGCAGATGTTCAACTTTACTTTTCAGAACTGCCTGCTGAAATATTCCGGTACTTCTGAGGCCGGTTTCCCGTTTGAAAACAATGTAAATGTCATCCAGTCGGTTAAAAACGTAGATCCTCTGTTTGTCAACTATTTTGTGGCACAGATGAACTTAAGGGTGAAGCAGAATTCCCCGGCTATCGGAAAAGGAAATGCCGCTGTTGCAGCAACCGTTCCTACGGATATTGCAGGGGTTTCAAGAACTTCCAATCCTACTTTGGGAGCCTATCAATATTTCTAAATCAATACTACATAAATGGATATCAACATCTTTAAAATAGCTGCTTTTATTGTACTTGTATTGGTCTACCTTACTGTAAGAAAATTCTTTAAAAAGGTAGCTGACGTTACAGAGAATATCGGCAAATCAGCTGATCATGAAGATGAGCTGAAAGCGCTGAACACGAAGATAGCCACTTTAGAACAACAGATCAATAATAAAGCATAATGGAAATTACCAATCTGCAGCAGCAAGTTGATGAATGGATTAAAACCATTGGTGTACGTTATTTCAATGAACTGACCAATATGGCCATGCTGACGGAAGAAGTGGGCGAAGTGGCAAGGATTATCGCAAGAAGGTATGGTGAACAGAGCGAAAAGGAAAGCGATAAAACCAAAGACCTGGGCGAAGAGCTGGCAGACGTACTGTTTGTAACCTTATGTTTAGCCAACCAGACCGGCGTGAATCTGCAGGAAGCTTTTGATAAAAAGATGAAAATTAAGACAGATCGGGATAAGGACCGGCATCAAAATAATGAAAAATTAAAATAAGATCCTGAATATTAGATTGCAGAAACCAGAGGGGCAATATCTGAAATCTGATGTCTTGGATCTGAAATCTGAAGAATGAAGAAGCTAGAAAAGTCAAAATTAACCAAAGATAAAACAGTACAGATCAGCGGTTCGAAAAGTATTTCGAATCGTTTGTTGATTTTAGAAAGTCTGTTTAAAGATATACAGATCGGGAATCTTTCCAACTCTCAGGATACACAACTGCTTAAAAAAGCCCTGTCTGAAAATACAGAAACCGTGGATATTCACCATGCCGGAACCGCCATGCGCTTTCTTACGTCCTACTATTCAATTATGGAAGGAAAGACCACCATTCTTACCGGTTCCAAAAGAATGAAAGAAAGGCCGATTAAAAATCTGGTTACCGCATTACAGGATCTGGGCGTTGAAATTGAATATCTGGAGAATGAAGGTTTTCCCCCATTGAAAATCAAAGGAAGAAAAATCACTCAAACTAAAGTAGATGTTCCGGCAAATATTTCAAGCCAGTTCATCACTTCCCTCCTATTAATAGCTGGAAAACTGAAAAATGGGTTAGACATTAATCTTGTCGGCGAAGTGACTTCAAGGTCATACATTGAAATGACGCTTGATATTTTATCCAGATTCGGAATTAAAAACAGTTTCATCGGAAACACGATCAAAGTTGAACCATTCATCAATAATCATTCATCAATTATAAATTATGAAGTGGAAAGTGACTGGAGCTCCGCATCATACTTTTATTCTTTTGCAGCCTTAGGAAGAGCAACCATTCATTTAAAAAGCTTTTACAAAACATCCACCCAGGGAGATGCTGCGATTGCAGAAATTTATAATGAATTTTTCGGAATTAAAACCGTTTTTACGGAAAGCGAACATAAAATTTCCCTTCAGCCGGATCCTGATTTCCGGTTTCCGGAAAAGATTGTCCTGGATATGAACAACTGTCCGGATATTGCCCAAACCCTTTGCGTAACGGCGGCAGCCTTAAAAATCCCTTTTGAAATCTCAGGATTGGGGACTTTACGGGTAAAAGAAACCGACCGGCTGCTGGCTCTGTATAATGAACTGAAAAAACTGGGTACTGAAACTGAAATTACAGATTCTGCCATTAAATCAGTCGGCTTCAATGAACCAGAAGAAAATATCTCAATCAAAACCTACCAGGATCACAGGATGGCCATGAGCTTTGCTCCGTTCTGCCTGATCAGCGAACTGAATATTGAAGACGAAAATGTAGTGGAAAAATCATATCCGATGTTTTGGGAAGATTTGTCTCAGATATTTACTGCGTAATGAAAAAAGTAATATTTTTTTCATTCTCCTTAATTTCAATATTAGCTTTATTAGGCTTTGTAGTTCTAAAGAAAGATTATCAAGTTGTTATTGCAAGATTCGAAAAAGATCATTTTAATATTTATCCAAAAGATTGCTTCGTGAGATTTGAAAATAAAAACTATCTAGTAATAAATCGATGGATTTATCAATGGAATATCTTATCTAAAAGAATAACACCTCACAACGAAAGCATTTTTGTGGAAAAGTTTAATTTTTTTTACCATCCTTATTCAAATGAAGAGAAAGAATTTGCTTTTTTACATTTAAAAGAGAAAGATAAATCTATTAAATACAATGGGAAATTATATTTAATAAACCATATAAGCGGAGATTCAATATTTGCAAAATTTAATACTGATGAAATTATTATTTTTATAAACTCAAAAAATTTAGACTAAATGTCAAAAACAATCATCATCACCGGAACTTCATCAGGAATAGGTTTCGTATTAGCAGAATATTTCGGGAAGAAAGGACATAAAGTCTATGGCTTAAGCCGGAAATTCACCGAAAGTCAGTATTTCACATCAATTCCAACCGATATTACAGATAATGATGCCGTACAGAATGCCATTGGAGAAGTTCTGAAAACAGAAACAAGGATTGATGTACTGATCAATAATGCCGGAATGGGAATGGTAGGTGCTGTAGAAGATTCCACCAAAGAAGATATCCTGAAATTGTTTAATCTGAACCTGGTTGGATCTGTTCAGATGATGACTGCCGTAATGCCCAAAATGCGTGAACATCAGTTCGGACAGATCATCAATGTTTCCAGCATCGGAAGTGAAATGGGACTTCCTTTCCGAGGATTTTATTCGGCTTCAAAATCAGCGCTGGATAAAGTGACCGAGGCTATGAGATATGAGGTCTATCCGTGGAATATCCATGTGTGTTCGCTTCACCTGGGAGACATCAAAACCAATATCGCTGAAAACCGTGTAAAGACAAAAGTTTCGGAGCCTTATAAAAATGTATTTGATAAAGTATATGCCTTAATGAATTCTCATGTGGGCGACGGAACGGAACCGCTGGAAGTAGCGGAATATATTGACGGACTTTTAACTAAAAATAAATGGAAAGCTCATTATTATTTCGGTAAATTCGGGCAGAAAATCGGGGTTCCTCTGAAATGGATCTTACCGCAGGGAACTTATGAGAATTTAATGAAGAAATATAATAAACTGGCTTAGTTTCAGTTAAACTTATTAAGCTTTTTATTTTAAGTGTCATCCTTAATAAAAATAAACGGCATTTTGTCATTCCGCAGGAATCTGTGCAAAGCATCTGACTTTTTAAGAAATGACAAACAACGATATTTTTTAAACTTTTGTATTAATTGAAATTATTTTTAAAAATATTCTTTATCCTTTTTTGCGTTGCTGTACAGGCGCAGAAGAAGAGCTATTTTCTTATTGATACCGAAACCAAAGTCAGAAAAAAAGTAAATGACTCTGCTGCTGCCGTGAAATTCCTGGATTCCCTTGCCCAGAACAACTATTTTTTCACCCAGTTGAAAGAAGTCAGGAAAAAAGGAGACAGCACGGAAATTATGTATGACAAAGGGAAAAACTTTAATGAAACCTATGTCGGCCTTTCAGATTCTATTGCCCTGCGCACTAAGATCCAGAAGGAGTTTTTCACTAAAAATTTAGATTCTACCAAGAAAAAAATCAGCAAAACCTATATTGATGACGGATTTGCCTTCAGCAGGATCAAGTCCAAATACAAGGGCCAGAAAAACGGGTATCCTGTGGTAGAGCTTGATATCAATAAAAACAATAAAAGAACGATTGACGGGTTTGTGGTAAAAGGCTACACGGGTGTACCGAAAAGGTTTATTAAAAACCTCGAAAAGGAATTTAAAGGGAAAACCTATGACGATAAAAACCTTATCGCGATTAATAAAAGTTTCCAGAGCCACCAGTTCATTACGCTGGAACGTCCTCCGCAGACATTATTTACAAAAGACTCCACGAGTATTTACCTTTTCATGGAGAAGAAAAAAACAAACAGCTTTGACGGGGTGATCGGTTTCGGTAATGATAAAACCGATAAGTTTACCCTAAACGGAACGCTGAACGTTAATTTCAGGAATATTTTCAACGGTTTTGAAACGGTAAACCTGTACTGGCAGAGAAACCCGGACAAAGGCCAAACTTTTGACCTTCAGACGGATATCCCGTATCTTTTCAAATCCAATGTCGGGCTGAATATGAAGGTGAATATCTTCAGGCAGGATTCTACTTTTGCCAATGTAAAAGCACTCCCCGCATTTTATTATCACCTTAATGCAAGGAACAAGCTTGGTCTGAGAGGAACTTTTGAAAGTTCAAGTATCATTGATACCCTGTATGTCCAGGGTAAAGATTACAACAAAAAGGGAATCGGGATCTGGTTTGAAATGGTGGAACCTACAGATATTGATCTGTTCCTGTACAAGACCAGGATCAACGCGGGTTATGACTATCTGATGACGAACTATACCAAAGATAACATCAGGTCTCCGCAGAACCAGTTTTACTTTTTCGGGGAGCACAATTACCATATCAACGGCAACCATTTTCTCAATATGAAAGCGGAAGGAGCCATGATGGACTCTAAAATCGACTTTTCTGCCAATGAGCTCTACCGCTTCGGAGGCTGGAATTCCATGCGGGGCTTTAATGAAAATTCCCTCGCCGCCGACTTTTATTATTACGGAGGCTTAGAATACCGCTATCTTATCGGGAGCCAGGCTTTCTTTGATGTCTTCGGGCAATACGGCCAGCTCAACAACAAATCGCTGAATGTAAAACCCAAACTCTACAGTGTCGGGCTCGGGTTTAATTTCTTTATCCCGATAGGCCTGATGAGCTTCCAGCTTTCCAACGGTAATGAATTCGGAAACCCTTTTAAATTCAATGATATTAAAATTCACTGGGGAATCCTGAGCAGATTTTAAACGCTGTCATATTTTAAAATAACAAGTCTTACCTGTCTCCCGGGTAAGACTTTTTTTGTAATACTGATTGAAATCATAAACCATTAGTTTAAAAATCAACAAATTGCACGGAAATATATTTCATCATATGTTGAGTTTTATCATCTTTAAAACAAATCTTAATACCATGAAAAAAGTTACCTTTACTTTAGTGCTGTCTGTATGTGCATTGACAGCTTCTTCAAAATTAAATGCACAGGACACGAATACGGACAACCATACCATTGGCATTACCATCCCTGAAGTTGCGCTGGTAGACATAGAACCGGCCGCCAACAAGAACATTACTTTAGGATTTACCGCTCCTACTGAAGCAGGTCTTCCTATTGTAGCAAGCGGGACAAACAATACCCTGTGGCTTAATTATTCTTCAATTAAATCTGTTACTGATGCCACCCGGAATGTTTCCGTAAGATTAAATGCCCTGGTTCCCGGGATTGATATCAGGGTAACAGCAGCTGCGGCAACAGGAGCAGGCGGAGGAACTTTAGGCGTGCCTTCTGCACAATTAACACTGAGTGCAGCTGACCAGACCCTTATTTCCGGGATCGGAAGTGCTTATACGGGTGACGGTGCAAACAACGGTCACAATCTTACCTATGCACTGGCTCCGGGAAGCGGAACCGGCACCGTTGCTGCGTATGCAGATCTGGAGGCAACGACTACAGCTGTTGCTACAGTAACCTACACCATTTCTGATAACTAAGGCCTGAAAAACCTTTGTGTCTTAATCAGGAGAAGCTGTTTACCGGCTTCTTACTATTTACTGTGATTTTTTTAAACTTAAACTTTACATTAAAATGATAAAGCACGCCTCCTTTTTGTTTATCTTTTTGATCCTGCCATGCTTATCAAAGGCTAATATTGTGATCCTTAACGGCCTTACCCATCATTATAAGGTAGAAAACGGACAGGTTTACAAAGGAAAAATTTCACTAGAGAATATAAGCAGCCAGCCTCAGAATGTAAAACTGTTTCTACAGGATTTTACTTATCAGTCTGATGGAACTGCAAATTATACGACTCCGGACAGGGCTAAAAATGTGAAAAGCAATGCAGGATGGATCAGGCTTAATACAAATCTTGTTTCTTTAAAAGGAAAAGAGAAAACAGAAATTTTCTATGAAATAACAATTCCGGAACAGAATCCTGATGAAGGGAGCCATTGGAGCGTGATTATTGTAGAACCTGTGGAAGACATTAAACCGGACAATGACCGGCAGGGTGTCAATATCACATCCATTGTCCGGTATGCCATACAGATTATAACCGATGTAAACTCCGAAAAAGCAAATTCGGATCTGAAATTTGAAGGTGTAAAGATTGAAAAAGAAGATGGCAGGAGGTTTCTTAAAGTAGCAATAACCAACACGGGGACGCTTTACTGCAAGCCAACGGTAACTGCGGAAATCTACCATAAAAAGAACGGACAGAAAATCGGTAATTTTTCCAGTCAGGCTATGGGGCTATTGCCGAAGACTTCCAAATCTTTCCTTATTGATCTGGATAAAATACCGCCCGCCGGTTATAATGCCGTACTGATTGCCACGGATGAAGACGACAATGCTTTTGCCCTCAATGTCGAACTGGAAGTAAAGAATGATTAGGAAGTATGTATTATATTTTATTTTGCTGTTCCCGACACTGCTTATTGCCCAAAGAAAAAATCCTGACAGCAATAAAGACAGTCTGCAGCCGGGGACATCCACTTCTGTTTCTTTTACAATAGAAAACGGAACTTCCGGGAGTGCTGTTTATGAAGTCTCTGTGACCACTTCAAATCCATATATTCAACCTATTTTAAAAAGCGGGGAATTAAAAATCAATGCCTATGAAAACAGCATTTATATTGTTCCTATAAAAATTGCTGCAGAAGCTCCTCAGGGAAAATACAGTGTTACTTTGCATGGGACAGAAAAAAACACCGATGAAAAGTGGGTTAAGAATTCCGAATTAACGGTTTCGGGAAACCGGAAAATCTCAGTCAGTGTTTTAAATTGCCCGGACTATGTAAAAGCGGGGGAAACCATTAAAGCTTCTTTCCTGCTGAAAAATAACGGAAATGTATCTGAAAATGTTATTCTGGAAAGTATAAGTGCTGCTATTATTGAAGGAACATCTTTAATATTATCACCGGGAGAAGTGAAGATAATTACGATTCATAAAAAAACAAACCCGGACCTAGGTAAAAATGAATATCAGAATATAAGCCTGTCCGCATATTCTGAAGATAATATAAAGGAAAAGCAAATCGCTTATACCGATGTAAAAATAATTTCTGTACAACCTGAAGAAGATGATATTTTCCACCGGCTTCCTGTAAAAGCTTCTACTTCTTACATCGGAATGCGAAACCGCGGCGAATACAACAATGGTTTTCAGGGCGAAGTATATGGCAAAGGAAGTCTTGATAAAAACAATCAGCACCTGCTGGAATTTCGGGCTGTCACCAAAAATCCTTTGGAATTTAATTCTTTTACGCAGTATGAAGAATATTTTATCAATTACCAACAGGACCATTTTTTTTTTCATTTGGGAGATAAGAATTATTCATCCTCCTTCTTAACGGAGTATGCGAGGTACGGCCGCGGTGCAGAAATCCGTTTTGATATGAAGAATGTAAGCGTGGGCGGATTTTACAATCACCCGAGATTCTTCCGGGATATCAAAGATGAGTTTAATATCTACTCGAAATTCAGGCTCGCCGGAGAATCGGAAATTACAGCCGGATATTTATACAAGGTGCCAAGAAGGGAAAATGTGGGACCTGGGTTCTCAGGTTTCAGACTGCATTCTGATGCGCATCTGCCTTATCTCGCCGGAAAGTTTAAGCTTAACAACCATCTTGAAGTATCCGGGGAAGCTTCTTACAGTAAAACCAATAATACGGACGGAACTGCTTTTATGCTTCAGGCCGCTGCTGGTTTTGAAAAGATTAACGGGAATATGATGTATACGAGATCAGGCCCTGAATATGCCGGCTATTTTAACAATACCAGTACGTTCAACGGGAATCTCCAGTACAGGCTTTCAAAAAAAATAAATGTGCTGGCAACTTATGTACAGGATGCCAGAAATTTCCAGAGGGATACGCTGTTTCTTGCTGCTCCCTACCGGAAATTTCTGCAGTATGGCTTACAGTACAGATATCTGAAAAGCGGATCTGTAATGCTGTACAATGGGTTCCAAAGGTATGAAGACCGGCTGATGCCTAAAGAATTTGATTACAAAGAACGTTTTTTCAAAATAAGCATTGATCAGCAGATCGGGATTTTCCAATTGAATATGGAAGGGCAATTCGGAAAAACAGATAATTACCTGAGCGGATTTTCCGGAAATTCAAGTTTCTATACCGCGAATATAGGATTTGAAAAATTTAAAACTTCATTTAATCTCTATGGAAGTTATGCCAATACATCTCGATATCAGATGCAGCAGCAGAAACAGTTCTATTACGGGGCGAGAATCTTCAGCCGTTTTTCAGACCGCATGAGCTTCAGCCTTTTTTACCAGAACAATTATATGCCGGAAGATTATTATGCAGACCGGAACCTTCTGGAGATCCTTTTTCATCGCCGATTATTTCCGGGACATGAAATTGATGTTTCGGGAAGATATACTTTACAACGCGGGGAACTCGATCATAAAGATTTTATTTTTTCATTGCGCTATGCTGTACATCTTAATGTCCCAACGCAAAAAATAGCAGACTACACAACCCTTTCGGGAACCGTTAAGAATCTTGGAGTAAAAAAGATTGAGGGAATCCGCCTGACATTGGGCAATCATCTGTCGGTAACTGACAAAAACGGAAATTATACATTTAAAAATATTATCCCCGGAAACTATATTCTGGAGATTGATAGGTCAACAACGGACATCAATGATATTCCCGATGTTAATTTTCCAGCTTCATTACTGCTTGCCGGTAAAGAAAACATATTCAATTTCGGATTGCTGTCAGCCGGGAAGATCCAGGGAAACATCCGTTATTCCGAAAGTGAAAGTACACCGGTTTTTACCAGCATTCCACCTAAAAAAGAAAATAAGAAGAAGGAAAAATTAATCCTGGAAGCATCCAACGGTGACCAGACGTACCGAAAAATAGTTGGTATGGGAGAAAAATATGATTTTACTTATCTGCGTCCCGGGATATGGAACATAAAAGTATACAGAAACGGTTTGGACAAAAGATATAAAATTCCCATTGACAGCTTTCAGTTTATATTAAAATCGTCAGAAATAAAAGAACTTATGATCCATGTGATCAAACAGCCATCAGAAATAAAATTTCAAAAGGAAAGTATTAAAGTAACGTATAATGAGAAGTAGAATGAAACATTTCGGAATAAATACGGTGATTTTTCTGATGGTATCCTGTAGAATATCCGCCCAGAGCACAGGAAACAGAACTGTTGCCGTAACCTTACCCGTAGTAACATTGATGGATGTTGAGCCCAGCGGCCCGATTACTTTAAGCTATTCTGCACCTGCAGATGCGGGAAGGCCTGTAGCCCTACCTTCTGTCAATATGACTAAATGGGTTAATTATACTTCAGCGATAGCTTTGGGAGGGATAAGCAGACGAATTACAGCATCTGTTAATCAGGTGATTCCAGGAATTGATATAAAGATTCAGGCTTCAGGAGCTTCAGGATCCGGAGGCGGAACATTAGGTATACCTTCTGCACAGATAACACTTACTATAGCTGCACAAACCATCATCAGCGGGATCGGAGGTGCCTTCACTGGGAATGGTGCCAACAATGGTCACCAACTGAGCATAAGCTTAACTACAAATACGTATGCTAATTTATCTGCCAGAACAAATACTCCGGTTATCATCACTTATACCATTACTGAATAATTGTAAAAACATGATCTATAATAATAGTTTGTTAAATAAAGTCTTCTTCTATAAAAGTATTATTTCTGTTTTTCTACTTATTTCCTGTTATGTGAAATCACAACGGGTCCTTACTGTTGGGGGAAATAATTGGACTGTAGCTGTTCCCTCCATTACAGAAGCAGGCAGTAATTATTCGGGGACTTATGAAAGCGCCAGTAATCAGGTATTGTTAAATGCCAGTGTACCGTTATTATTAGGAAACGGTAAAATAACCGTACGGTATGAACCCAATCCTAATTGGGACAGCAGTTTAATTTTACAGGCAAGACGGACCGGAAACGGGACAACTGCCTGTGTAGCTTGCACGCTAACCGGCGGAACTTCTTATGTAATGATTCCGTTAACTGATGTGGAACTGTTCCGTATTCAGGCTACACTTGCATTAGCTTCTTATACGAATATTCCCGTCCAGCTGCAATTATCAGGTGTTTCAGTTACTATTCCTGCAGCTACGTACAACAGCCGGATTATTTTTACAATAAGTGCTTTATAGGAGTGCAATATAAAATATATAATTAATTGATAAGATTATGAGTCAAATAGTATCTAAACAACACTATTTGAAATGAAATTAGAAATGCTCTTGATCCAGTTTTATATTGAATATCTATTCCAAGATAGAATCATCCGCGTATTATCTGAGCGTTGAAGATATCTATAATCCATCTATATTTCAGGCTTATTAGAATACTATGTGTTGTCCCAGACATCTTCAAATGCATAGATCTGCATGTGTAATAGCGAACAAAAATCTTATCTATAAAAATGTATAATTAGATTTAGGTATATAATTATCCTGAGTTGAGAGATATTTGAAAATTGATTATTGCAGATTCAGCCGGTATGTTTATAACGCAAAAACTCCTTCATCGGAAGATGAAGGAGTTTTTAAAATAAAGACTGGCGGCGACCTACTCTCCCGCTTTCGCAGTACCATCGGCGCTGGTGGGCTTAACTTCTGTGTTCGGAATGGGAACAGGTGAGCCCCACCGCTAAAACCACCCTAAAGGTTG
>Ga0265798_10000270_pt1 | contig 92783 bp, 70 predicted proteins | sample P3T30metagenome_FD_192430 | JGI IMG/M metagenome (GOLD analysis project Ga0265798, IMG submission 192430) | Plant litter microbial communities from East Loma Ridge, Irvine, California - P3 T30 | ecosystem: Environmental > Terrestrial > Plant litter > Unclassified | place: USA: California... | reverse complement strand
TTTAAAAGACTATTATTCAAGTCATCGTTAGGCTCCCCCTCTCCCGGAGGGGAGGGGGCCGGGAGGTGGGTTACACGCTAGGGCTTAGTTTCCCAATACCCAAGTGTCTTTTGACCCCCCGCCCTGCGACGAATTCACAATCAACGACCCTTCTCGTAGCGCTACCCGCGTGAGCCCACCGGGCACAATGTCAATGCCCGAAGGCCCGCACAGCGCAAACGGCCGCAGGTCGATGCGCCTAGGTTGTAGTTTGCCGTCGATGTAGCACGGAGTAGACGAGAGGCTGATAATTGGCTGCGCGATAAAGCTGCGTGGGTCGCCCAGGATGGCTTGGCGGAAATCGGCCATTTCGGCCTCCGTGGCGGCGCTGCCAATAAGCATGCCGTAGCCGCCACTTTCGTTGGTGCGCTTAATTACCATCTTATCCATGTCCTTGAATACCAGCTCGCGGTGCTCGGCATTTTCGAGCTGGTAGGTGGGCACGTTTTTCAGAATCGGCTCCTCATTGAGGTAGTAGCGTATCATGTCGGGCACGTAACAATACACCGCTTTGTCGTCGGCTACGCCGTTGCCCATGGCATTGGCAATAGCCACGTTGCCCTTGCGGTAGGCCCAGTAGAGGCCCGGCACGCCGAGGGCGCTGTCGGGTCGGAAAGCTAGTGGGTCGAGAAACTCATCATCGACGCGGCGGTAGATAACGTCCACTTTTTCTAGCCCTTTTGTGGTTTTCATGTACACAAAGTGATTGTGCACGATGAGGTCGCGGCCCTCCACCAGCTGAATGCCCATGAGGCGGGCTAGGGTACTATGCTCAAAATACGCCGAGTTGTAGATGCCCGGCGAGAGCAAGACCACCGTGGGGTCGCTGGTTTGGTGGTCGGCTAGGGCCTGTAAGTTGCGATACAGCAAATCGGGATAGCCCTTGACCGGCAGCACGTTGCTCTTGGGCAGCAGGTCGGGGAAAATGCGGTACGTAATGCTGCGATTCTCCAGCATGTACGACACCCCGGAGGGCGTGCGCAGGTTGTCTTCGAGCACGTAAAACTCGCCGTCGTGGTCCCGAATGAGGTCCACGCCTGCAATGTGCGTGTACACATCGTGCGGCACCGGCACGTTCACCATCTCACGCAAAAATTGCGGGCATGAATACACCAGCGCAGCCGGCACCACGCCATCCTTCAGAATAAACTGCTGGTGGTAAATGTCTTTTAAAAAGATGTTCAGCGCCTTCAGCCGTTGCTTGATGCCGGCCTCAATGCGCAGCCACTCGCTATTGGAGATGATGCGCGGAATAACATCGAACGGAAAAATCTTCTCTATTCCCTCGCCGCTGCTATACACCGTGAACGTAATGCCCTGGCTCATAAAAAGCTTCTTGGCCAGCTCGTCCTTGCGCGTCATTTCGGCGCCAGCTAGGTTGGCGAGGGCCGCCACAAAGGCTTGGTACTCGGGCCGCACGTCGCCGGCCCGAAACATCTCGTCCCACACCTGGGGCTGCTCAGGGTAAGAACTCAAAAACGGATTGCTCGGCATGGCGTAGGTACTATAGATTCAGGGGTGCTTTCAGACTGAAAATGCTATTTTAAAGACCCTAGGGGCTAAATAAACAACGTAAAATTTCAACTTATAGCTAAGTGATGTAGAAATCGCCTTAAAAACTATAGGTATTTGGAAAAATGAGTGGCAATAACATTTGTTGCTATTTGGTACTCAACCTCTCCGCCACTTGTCCGTTCATAGCCACCGTATCAAGTCGATTTTGCGTGAAACTCTTTAGCTGCACCCACTGCGGGCAAGTGTTATATTTCGAAAACAGCCAGTGCGAAAAATGCCATTACCCGCTGGGTTTCGAATCTACCCAGCTTCAGCTGCGCCCACTGGTAGCCGAGCCCGACGGCCGCACCTATCGTATTTATAACGAGCCGGCTAGTAGCACTTACGCCTATTGCCAAAACCACCAGCACGACGCTTGCAACTGGCTGGTGCCTACTGATAGCGCCACGCCCTTCTGCCTGGCTTGCGACCTCAATCGCACCATTCCTGACCTAGGGCAGCCCGGCTTCTTGCAGCGCTGGCAGAATATCGAAGTAGCCAAGCACCGCCTTGTATACAGCTTACTATGCCTGCACCTACCCGTAGTGAGCAAGCGCGTGTACCCCGACGAGGGCCTGCAATTTGACTTCAAAGCCGACGAAAGCCCCGAGCAGCGCGTCATGACGGGCCACGACAACGGGCTTATTACCATTAATATAGCTGAGGCCGATGCCATCGAGCGCGAGCAGGCTCGGCAGGCTATGCACGAGTTGTACCGCACGCTACTAGGTCACTTCCGCCACGAGGTGGGCCATTATTACTGGGACCGCCTCATCGCTAATTCGCCCCACCTAGCGGAGTTTCGGCAGCTTTTTGGCGACGACCGCCAAGACTACGGCGAGGCCCTCAAAAAGCACTACGCCCAGGGTGCCCCACCCGACTGGCAGCAGCACTTCATTAGCTCCTACGCTACCAGCCACCCCTGGGAAGACTGGGCCGAAACCTGGGCCCATTACCTCCACATCATCGACACGCTGCAAACGGGCGCGGCCTACGGCATGCGCCTCGAGCCCCTCGAAGAATTATCTGCACAAGGCTTGCGTGCCGCCATTCAGGACCCGTATCAGGTAGCTGATTTCGGGCAGATTATGGCCATGTGGCTACCGCTCACCTTCGCGCTCAACAGCCTCAACCGCAGCATGGGCCAGCCCGACCCGTACCCATTCATCATTAGCCCCGATGTGCAGCGCAAGCTCGCCTTTATCCACAAAGTGGCCGGCGATAGGGTAGGGCTGGCCTCAAACAAAAAGTAGTTCGGACTACAACGTCCAACCTATTTGCTTAGCAACTCGGCCAGCAGCCCTTCCTTCAAGGCAAAGGCCGAGGTCGTAATGCGCGTCAAACCGTAGGTTTTCAACACATATTCCACAATTACGCTAGCTACTACTAGCATATCGGCCCGCATCGGGAACATGCCGGGCAGAGCCACGCGCTCGTCGTGGTTCAACGTGAGCAACTGCGCGAAGTGGTGCTCAAAATTGGCGACCGACAGCCAGGTGCTAGGCGGCAGTTCGGCCTCCTTGCGCACGCGGCCCACCGTGAGGTCGGCCAGCGTATCGAAGCTGCCCGAACTGCCCACCAGCCCGGCTAGCGGCTTGTGCTCGGCCACGGCCGCCGTGAGCGGCGTCAGTGTTTCGGCTAGGTAGGCGATTTGGGCGCGTAGGCTTTCGCGCGGAAATACGCCGCTGGGTTCGGGAAAAAACTTGTCGAGCAGCCGCTGCGCCCCAATTTCAAAGCTCTGCTTCCAGAAAATGGTGTCTTCGTTGGCGATGCTGAACTCGACCGAACCGCCGCCTATATCCATCAGCAGATGCTTTTCGGAACCTAGGGCCACCGCCTGCCGAATACCCTTGGCAATGAGCTCGGCCTCGCGCTCGCCGCCGATTACCTCCACCTGGATACCAGTTTGGTCCAGAATGTCGCGTACCAAATCGGGGCCGTTGCGCGAGACGCGCATGGCGCTGGTGGCCGTGGCGCGCACCTCCGTCACCTGGTGCAATTCTATTTCTTCCTTGAAGCCGCGTAGCGTCTGGAGGGCGCGAGCATAGGGCGCGGCCGCTATTTCGCCATGGCTGATACCGCCCTCACCTAGGCGCACGCCGACTTTGGTACGCACCAGAATGTGCGGCTCTTGGCCGGGCCGGTCTTCCACAATGAGCAGGTGAAAGGTATTGGTGCCCATATCGATAAGCGCTAGGCGGCGGTGTAGTACGGGAGCGTGCATATACAAAACAAGGGAAAGCAGATGCGGCGGGGCATCGGCGCAAGATAGCGGCCGGCCCCCTAAACGTTGTAGCTATTCCCCGCGTAAAATGAAGTATGGATGAAGAAAAACTGATTTCTACTAAAAAATGCCCTTTCTGCGAGCAGTGGTCGGAATGGGACATGCAGCCCGACGACCGCTGCACATACTGTGGCAAGCTACTCGACCCGCAGGCCAGCAACCGTGCCCGCCAAGAGGCGGCCACGGCCCACGAAAAAGCAGCGTCCAGGGTGCGCCTCATCCAGATTAACCCCGATGATTCGGTCATCATACGGTTGTTCAAGTGGGTGGTCCGGGGCGGACAACTGCTGTTTATCGCGCTGCTGTCATTTTTTATCTGGATAGCGACTATTGCAGCGGGCTAACGACCACTGGTATCGCCACTTATTTCACCCACTAGTAGTGGGTGGAGCGCTTGCTTACGCGGCTCTACGGCTCAATCGTGGCTGGCTGCATCAGCCACTGCCCACCTTGGTAAGCTCCTACCTAGGCGATTTGCTGTGCCTGCCCTTGCTGCTGAGTCTGGCGCTGGCCGCACATCGTGGGCTGATAGACCGGCGCGGCACCCTGCCGGTGGCGTGGCTGGTGGGGGCGTGGGCGAGTGTGTCGGTTTGGTTTGAAGGACTACTGCCGCTGTGGTCACCCCGCGCCGTCGGCGACCCGTTCGATGTGCTAGCTTACGGGCTGGGTGCCTGGTTATTCCATCACTGGCTCAACCGGCCGCCGCGTGCTCGTAGCGCAGGCTTTTAGGGTGCGCTACGTAGCAAAGCGGCAGAAAGTACCTAGGGGCAGCTTGCGCTTGTTGGCGTCGTGCAGGTAGATTTCGCCTAGCTCCCGCACGGCCTTTTTGCCAGGAAAAATGGCCTTAGTCAAGTTATCCAGTATCAGGCCCGAAAAGCCCAGCGAGTAAAGGTTGATGACCAGAAAATGGTCCTCGGGGTCGAGCAACTGCTGGCTGAGCTTGAGCATCTCGTTGAGCTCGTCTTCGAGCTGCCATTTCTCGCCGTTGGGGCCGCGGCCGTAGGCGGGCGGGTCCAGGATGACGCCCTGGTACTTGCTGCCGCGCTTCACTTCGCGGCGCACATACTTCATGGCGTCTTCGACCAGCCAGCGCACGCCGTCGAGGCCGCTGGCCTCCATGTTGTCGCGGGCCCAGAAGTTGACCTGCTTTACCGAGTCGAGGTGCGTAACATCGGCCCCGGCGGCGCGGGCGGCCAGCGTGGCTGCGCCGGTGTAGGCAAATAAATTGAGCACCCTAGGTAGCTTGGCTTGGCGCTTGCGGGTCTGGTTATAAATAAATTGCCAGTTAGGGTCTTGCTCCGGGAAAAGGCCAACGTGCTTGAACGAAGACAAGCCCAGGCGGAAGCGCAGCTTCAGGCCATCGGGCCGCTCGTAGGCGATAACCCATTGCTCGGGCATGCCTTTTTTGAGGCTCCACTGACCTTTTTCGGTGCTGCCGGGGGCGCGGGCAAAGGTGGCATCGGCGCGTTGCCACTCGCTGGCGGGCAGGGCCGTATCCCAGATGGCTTGGGGCTCGGGGCGAGCTAGGACATACTTGCCGAAGCGTTCGAGCTTCTGAAAATTGCCGCTGTCGAGCAGCTCATAGTCGGGCCAGGGCGAGGTAGTAAGGAAGTCGTACACAACACAAAAGTACGACCCCCAGTAACTTTACTTAATGTTTCCCACCCGCCTACTGAGTTACCTTGCCCTAATAATTACCCTAGGTGAGCTGGGCGCGTGCTCGTCCTCAACTACTTCATCGCCAGCCGAAGAATACTACGAATGCCGCGAGGTGTACGAGCCCATTCGGGGCCAGCTGCTCGACCGGCACGGCGAGCCGCTAGTGGCTACCCGGGCGCACTACACGCTCACGCTGCCCAAGCTGGCCGAGTTTGACACGGTGGCTTTCAACCAGCTCATGGGCTGGCCCGACGGTGCCTTGCAGGCGCGGGTATTTGCGGCCCGGCTGCCGGCGGGCCCGCCACCTCGCCGCCCCGAGCTGGTGCCCGATTCGCTGGGCATCATGCCCCCCGATACGGCTAAGCCCAAGCCTGCCCCACCTAGGGTGCAGCGCTGGCCCATCGAGTTGACACTTACGCAGCCCGAAGCCGCCAGCCTGCGCCACCATGCCAGCGCGTGGCCGGGCCTAACGGTGCGCCGCCGCCGCGAGCGCACCTACCTCACCCAGGCCGCCGCGCCGGTGCTGGGCTACCAGCCGGCTGCCGCCGCACCGTTTTTGTACCTAGCTCAAAAGCTGGAGCGTGGCCGCTACTACCGCCTGCGCAACCCCGGCATCGAGGGCTACTACAATACCCTGCTCACGGGGCGGCGGGGGGCCTACCATCCGCGCACCGACGGCCACGGCCGCGTGCACGGCCGCTGGGCCGCCGATACTATCTATCAAGCCGGGCAAGACTTGCATTTGAGTATCGACGCCAAGCTGCAAGCCTACGCCGAGCGCCTGCTGGGCGAGCGCCGCGGCTACATCGTGGCCCTGGAGCCTAGCACCGGGGAAATCCTGGCTTGTGTATCGGCTCCCACCTACGACCCCGCCGTGCTCACCGCGCCGGGCCGCAACGTAGAGCGCCGCGCCCTGCTGCAAGACCGCGAAAACCGCCCGCTACTCAACCGGCCCGTCGTGGCCGCTAGTCCACCCGGCTCGGTGTTCAAGCTGGTGAATGCCGCCGTGGCCTTGCAGCTCGGAGCCGTTACGGACAACACCTCTTTCCGCTGTGACCAGTCGCTCGTCAACTGCGCGCACCGGCATCCGCAGGCCCGCAACCTCACGATGGCCCTGAAATACAGCTGCAACCCGTATTTCTACCAAGTATTACAAGCCGTGGTGGAGCCTAGACCCGACTCGGCGGCTACAATGGCTGACACAGTGGCTGCCCGCCACGCACACCTAGGGGCCTGGCGGCGCTACGTGCGCTCGTTTGGCCTCGATACGCTGCTGGGGGTTGATATTGCCCGCGAGCAGCCCGGCTTTTTGCCCACGCCAGCTTACTACGACAAAGCGCGCCGCACTAAAAACTGGAATTTTAAATCCATCTATTCGCTCAGCATTGGGCAGGGCGAAATCAACCTTACCGGCCTGCAAATGGCTAATGTGCAAGCCATTATTGCTAATAGAGGTTGGTACATTACGCCGCACTTCGTGAAGGCCATTGGCCGCACGGGCAAGCCGCTGCCGCGCTTCACCGAAAAGCATCGCACCCTAGTCGATAGCGCCCACATCGCCGCCCTTGTGCCCGGCATGATAGCCGCCATGCAGCCCGCCGGCACCGCCGAGTTGGCCAGCCTCGCCGATGTTGGCATCACCGTGGCTGGCAAAACCGGCACTGTGCAAAACGATGAGGGCGACGACCACGCCACCTTCGCGGGCTTTGCGCCAGCTAACAAGCCGAAGATTGTGGTGGCCGTTTACATCGAAAACGCTGGCTTCGGCGGCCTGTCGGCCGCGCCCTGCGCCGCACTCGTGATGGAGAAGTATTTGAAAGGCCACCTTGCACCGAAGCGCAAGAAGTGGGAAAACTGGTTGCGTTGTGGGGACTTGGCAAGCCAGGGGCATTAGCGGCAGGCAGGCAACCTGACCCCCTGGCCCCGGTTCGCTTAATGCGCGAAGCCTTGGGGATAGGGAGAGCCTGACGCACTTAAATACATTCCATAGCTGCTCTGTAAAGCGCAACAAAAAAGGGACTTTTAGCACTGCTGAAAGTCCCTTTCTTGTACTCGTAAACTGTCATCAGGCTCCCCCTTTCGCGCATCAAGCGAACCGGGGGCCGGGGGTGAGATTACCCCCGTTAGATTCACTTCCCCGTTGCCAACTGCAATTCCCCATCCTTCAAGCCTGCTGCTGAAGCCTTCACCTGCATCGCGCCTGCCTTGTCACCGGCCTGCACTATCGCTACCAGCTGGCCCTGGAAGGCGTGCATCTGGGGCTTCTGGAAGGCCTCTAGGTTGGTAGCGTCGCCGTTGCCGACGGCGCGGAACGTACCCGCGCCGCTCACCGTGAAGCGCAGTTCGTGGGTAGCATCGGGGCAGAGGTTGCCCTGCGCGTCTTCGACGCGGGCGGTGATGTAGGCCAGGTCCTGGCCATCAGCGGTGAGCTTCTGGCGGTCGGTTACTAGCTTGATGTGGTGAGGCGCGCCGGCCGTGCGAACTTCTTCGGTGCCAATGGTTTTGCCCTGGGCGTCGTAGGCTACTACCTTAATGCTACCGGGTTGGTACACCACGTCCTTCCACTGCAGGCGGTAGCGGGTTTGTGGGTCGGTGGCCCCAGCAGCGGCTTTGGTTTGGCGGCCCTGGCTTTTGCCGTTCACGAAGAGCTCAGCCGAAGTGCCGTTGGTGTAGCAGAACACGGGCGTTACCTGGCCTTCGCGGCCGGGCCAGGTCCAATGCGGCAGTAGGTGCACGGTGGGCTGGCTGGGGTTCCAGCGGGCGCGGTAGAGGTAGTAACGGTCCTTAGGCTGGCTGGCCAGGTCAATAATGCCGAAATACGAGCTGTGCGACGGCCACTTCTCATCGTAGGGCGTGGGCTCGCCGAGGTAGTCGAAGCCCGTCCACACAAACTCGCCCATCGCGTACGGCAGGTCGTCTTGGGCCGCAAACTCGATATCGGGAATCTGTGACCAAGGGCAGTATTCCAAGTCATAAGACGAGGACTGATTATCAGGGTACTGTTTGTTTTTAGCTAGCTCAACTGGAAACTTATACACGCCGCGCGAGCTCACTGTGCTAGCCGTTTCGGAACCTAGGAGGAAGCCCTGCGGCAGTTTCTTAATGGCATCGGGGTACAGCATGGGCTTGTAGTTGAAGCCCGGAATGTCAAGCACAGCGGCAATGCCGTACTTGAAATCGTCGCCGTAGCGGTCCATGCCCATGGTCACGGGTCGGGTGGGGTCTTCGCGGTGCACGATGTCTTGCAGGCGCTTGGCAATGGCTGGGCCGTTGGGGCTGCTCTGGTCGGGTACCTCGTTGCCGATGCTCCACATAATGGCCGAGGGGTGGTTACGGTCGCGGTGCACCATGTTCACTAGGTCCTTCTCTACCCACTGGTCGAAGTACTGGCTGTAGCCATTCTTCACCTTCGGCGTCTTCCACTCATCAAACGATTCCACCATTACCATAAAGCCCATCTCGTCGCAGAGCTGCATCAGCTCGGGCGCAGGCATGTTGTGCGAGGTGCGGATGGCGTCGCAGCCCATGTCCTTCAAAATAGCCAGCTGGTGGCGTAGCGCCGCTACATTAATGGCCGTGCCCAGTGGCCCTAGGTCGTGGTGGTTGCACACGCCCTTAAACTTGCGCGGCTGGCCATTGAGCGAAAAGCCTTTTTCTTTTTCAAACTTGAAGGAGCGAATGCCGAAGGGCGTCTTGTAAGCATCCTGCACTGTGCTGCCGCTCAAGATTTTGCTGTCAGCTACGTACATAGCCGGCGTTTCGGGTGACCATAGCTTGGGCGACTTCACCGTGAACGTCTGCTCGACCTCCTGGCCCGCCGTGGCCTTGCTCGTGGCCGTGGCTACTACCTGGCCTTTGGCGTCGCGCAGGTCGGTTTTTAGCGTGAGGCTGATGGCGCCAGCAGGCGCCTCGATTTTGGTTTTCAGCTTGACGGTGGCCGAGGAAGCCGATACCTCGGGCGTGGTGAGGTAGGTGCCCCACACCGGCACGTGCGCGCCCTGCGTCGTGATGAGGTGCACGTTGCGATACAGGCCCGCCCCTGGGTACCAGCGCGAAGCCTCAGTTTGGTTTTCGAGGCGCACGGCCAGCGTATTTGGCCCCTTAGCCCGCAGGTGCGGCGTAATGTCTACCGAAAACGAGTTGTAGCCGTAGGGCCAGAACATTACCTCCTTCCCGTTGAGGTACACGCGGGCGTTGCTCATGGCGCCGTCGAACAGCAGCACCGCCCGGCCGCCCTTGCCTAGGGCGGGCACGCTTAGCTGGCGTCGGTACCAGCCCACCCCAATGAAAGGCAGGCCGCCCGTGCGGCCCGATTTCAGGGTGGCTTCTTTTTCGCCATTCTGCTCAATCTTAACCACCTGCTGGTCGTTGCGGCCATCAAACGGCCCACTAACGGCCCAGTCGTGTGGGATGCGCACGGCCTGCCACTTGGCGTCGTTGAACTCAGGTTTGGCCCCGTTGGGCTGGTCGCCTTTAGTGAATTTCCAGCCGCTGGTAAGCAGCGTTTCCTGGCGGGTTTGGGCGGCGGCGGGAAGGCTGGCGGCTAGCAACAGCGCGGCTGTCAAATGTTTGGGTGAGAGCATAGCGTGGGGGTAAATAGCACCTAGGGTGGCCGGTAAGCAGCCGTAATGGCCCGGCAAGTTAAAGCTGCAGGTTTGGGCCGCGCCCCGATTGTGCCGAAATTCGCCTACTTACAGCTGCTTTACATGAGTTTGACCTTCCATAAATACCAAGGCACCGGCAACGACTTCGTTATCATCGACGACCGTGCCGCGCAGTTCGACCACACCGACCAGGCTCGCATTGCGGCGCTCTGCCACCGCCGCTTCGGCATTGGGGCCGATGGCCTGATGCTGCTGCGCAACCGCGAAGGCTACGATTTCGAAATGGTGTATTTCAACGCCGATGGCGCACCTAGCAGCATGTGCGGCAATGGCGGCCGCTGCCTCGTGGCCTTCGCCAAGTACCTAGGTGTCATCGAGACCAGCGCCCGTTTCTTAGCCGTAGATGGCCCGCACGAAGCCCGCGTAGAAGCCGACGGCACCGTACGCCTCAAGATGATAGACGTGGCGGCCCCGCAGCTAGCCGACGTAGGGGAGGAGGACGTATTTCTGCACACTGGGTCGCCGCATCACATTCACTTCCTCGACCCCGAGGAGTCGCCGAGCCTAGCCGAGTTCAACGTGTTCGCCGCTGGCCACGACATCCGCTACGACCAAGCCTACGACCCCGCTGGCACCAATGTCAACTTTGTGCAGGTGCCCGCCGACCCCGCCCAGCCTTGGCCCGTGCGCACCTACGAGCGCGGCGTAGAAGACGAAACCTACTCCTGCGGCACAGGTGTCACGGCCGTAGCACTGGCTGCTTCGCAGCGCGGCGCAGCTTCGCCGGTGCGCCTGAGCACACCCGGCGGACTGCTAGAGGTGTCGTTCGACACGCAGGCCAACGGCAGCTTCACCAACGTGTGGCTGAGTGGCCCAGCCGTGCGCGTATTTGGGGGCGAAATCGCCTAGGTCGTTGTGTGTGGTCGTTTGTGTAAAAAGCGATGTCTAAAGAGCAAACTCAATCTCAAAATTTCGCCGCAGACGACCAAGCTAGCGTCTCTCTTCGGGCAGTAGAGCCAGAAGATTTAGAATTTTTATTTGCCCTCGAAAACGACCCCGACCTATGGGCCGTTTCCGACGTGCTGCCCGCGCCTATTTCGCGCCACGCCCTGCGCGAATACTTGCGCCACAGCGCTGCTAGCCTTGCCGAAATTGGGCAAATGCGCCTGATAATCAGCAACGAAAATAAGCAGGCCGTGGGCACCCTTGACCTCTATGACTACTCGGCCTTGCACCAGCGGGCAGGAGTAGGCATTGCGGTGCTTCAAAACGAGCGACGGCGCGGCTATGCGCAGGCAGCCCTGCAAAAGCTGGTACCCTACGCTCGCGAGGCACTGCGGCTGCACCAACTATACTGCACCATTGCCGAGGATAACCAGGCTAGTATCAGGCTATTCAAAAGAGCCGGCTTTGAGTGGGTAGGCTTGCGCCAGCAGTGGCTACGTAATACTACCGATGCGGGATGGGTAAATGCCGCAGAAATGCAACTTTTACTTAGAAAGTAGCAAAAATTGGCATGGTAAAAACTACTATTTTAAACTCGGCGATATCCTTTCCCTAGGGGTCTTCGTATAAGTGTGCAAGTGCTGCCCGTAGTCAGATGTTTTGCCTGGCTGGTGCGGTTCAAAGCTCTTTCCTATCTTTTTTCATGCCGCTTTCTACTCTGGCGGAGGTACCTGCGCGTGCCGCCTCCACCGCCCCGGCCGCGGACCAAGCCGACTCTAATTCCTTTACGTATTCGCTGCCCGATTTGGTTTGCTTCGCGCATCTACATTGGGATTTTGTATGGCAGCGGCCTCAGCATTTACTGTCGCGCTTTGCTCAATACGGACGAGTTTTTTATGTTGAAGATGCTTTCTTCCACGCCGATGACCTCATCGAGCCGCACATGGAAGTAAAGGAGCGGCAGAATGGAGTGAAAGTATTGGTAGTGCACTTGCCCAATCGCTTGCGCGGCGACGAAGCTGCTGCCGACCAAGCTCAGTTTGGTGTATTAGGTCAGTTTTTTGCTGATAATGAAGTAAAGAAGTACGCTTTCTGGTACTATACGCCGATGGCCTTGGGCAAATCGCGGCTTTTCACGCCGGCGCTCACGGTATACGATTGCATGGATGAGCTGGCCCAGTTCAAGTTTGCTGCCCCGGAGCTCCGCCAGCGCGAACAAGAACTATTCGAGAAAGCCGACCTCGTATTTACGGGGGGGCAGCGCCTCTACGAAGCCAAGCGCGAGCAGCACGCCGACGCCCACGCTTTTCCGAGCAGCATTGATAAGCAGCACTTTGGCCAGGCCCGCGACAGTAAATTAGCCGAGCCCGCCGACCAAGCCGGCATTGCGCACCCCCGTATTGGGTTCTTTGGGGTGGTTGATGAGCGCCTGGATATCGAGCTGCTGCGCCAGCTAGCTATGAACCATCCGGAGTGGCAATTCGTAATAATTGGGCCGATAGTTAAAATCGACCCCGCTTCCTTGCCGCACAGCGCCAATATTCATTACCTAGGCGGTAAGGATTATCAAGAGCTTCCCGCCTACCTTCGCGGCTGGGATGTGGCCACACTACTCTTCGCTCGAAACGAGAGCACGGAGTTTATCTCTCCCACCAAAACGCCTGAATACTTGGCCGCTGGCCGGCCGGTAGTGAGCACCAGCATCCGCGATGTGGTGCGCCCCTACGGCGACCTGAACCTCGTACAAATTGCCGACGACCCGCGGGAATTTGGCCAAGCTATCGGCCGCGCCCTCGAGCAAGGCAAGGACGCCAGCTGGCGCACTCGCACTGACGACTACCTAGCTACCATCAGCTGGGACCTCACCTGGCAGAATATGGTGCAGCTCATGCAGAGCCGCCTCACTGCCAAAAACCAACCAACTCGCACTTTGCCTGCTTAGCAGTCACCTCACTTACTCGTCTTCACACAGCTTTTTATTTACTCCTTTTCCAATCATCCCCCTTTTATGTTCGACTATCTCATCGTTGGAGCCGGCTTTGCTGGCAGCGTCCTAGCCGAGCGGCTCGCCACGCGGAGCAACAAAAAAGTGCTCGTTATTGATAAGCGTAGCCACATTGGGGGCAATGCCTATGACCACTATAACGAGGATGGCATTCTGATTCATAAGTACGGCCCGCACATCTTTCACACCAACTCGAAAGACGTATTTGACTACCTAGGCAACTTCACCGATTGGCGCCCCTACGAGCACCGCGTGCTCGCCTCGGTAGACGGCCAGCTGGTGCCGATGCCGATTAACCTTGACACTATCAACAAGCTGTATGGTCTGAAGCTGACTAGCTTTGAGGTAGAGCAGTTTTTTGAATCAGTGGCTGAGGAAGTGCCCGTTATCAAAACGTCGGAAGACGTGGTAGTGAGCAAGGTTGGCCGCGAGCTGTACAACAAATTCTTCAAGAACTATACCAATAAGCAGTGGGGTCTCGACCCCTCGCAGCTAGACAAGTCGGTGACGAGCCGCGTGCCTACCCGCACCAACCGCGACGACCGGTACTTCACCGATACGTTCCAGGCTATGCCGCTGCACGGCTACACCCGCATGTTTGAAAAGATGCTCGACCACCCGAACATCAAAATCATGCTGAACACCGACTATAAGGAGATTGTGAAGTTCATCCCGTTCAAGGAAATGATTTTCACAGGTCCGGTCGATGAGTATTTCGACTTCCAGTTTGGCAAGCTGCCCTACCGCTCGCTCGAGTTCAAGCACGACACCCTGAACGAGGAGCAGCACCTGGCTGCACCGGTGGTAAACTTCCCCAACGAGCACGCTTATACCCGTATCACTGAGTTTAAGGCCCTCACCGGTCAGAAGCACTCTAAAACGGCCATCGTGTACGAGTACCCACAGGCCGAGGGCGACCCCTACTACCCCATTCCGATGCCGGAAAACGCTGAATTGTACGCCAAGTACAAAAAGGCAGCCGACGAAACGCCGAATGTTCATTTTGTAGGCCGCTTGGCTACCTATAAGTATTACAACATGGACCAGGTAGTAGCCCAGGCCCTGACGCTGTACAAGAAGCTGACCGACAAAGAAGAGGCTGCGAAGCCCGTGCGTCCGGCCATCGCTGGCTCTACTTCGCTGGTAGAGAAGCTCATCAACCGCGAGCCTTCCAAAGAATAGTATCGACTTGCGTTTAATAGCCGTACAAAAAGCCTCCCCTACCTAGGGGAGGCTTTTTGCTTTCTTACCTAGCTTATGCAGCCTTTCAAGATAGAGGTGCCCCAGCCCGTGCTGGACGACCTGCACTACCGCCTAGCTCATACCCGCTGGCCCGACCAGCTAGAGGATGCCAATTGGGACTATGGCACCAATCGCGAGTATTTACAACAACTCGCGGATTATTGGCAAAGCACTTACGACTGGCGCGCCCAAGAGGCCAAACTCAATGAGTTTGCCCAGTTCAAGGCCAAAGTGGATGGCCTAGGTATGCATTTCATCCATGTCGAAGGCAAAGGCCCTAACCCGGTGCCGCTGCTACTGGTGCATGGCTGGCCCGATTCCTTTTTTCGAATGGTGAAGCTCATCCCGCTACTCACCGACCCGGCCGCGCACGGCGGGCGCGCCGAAGACGCCTTCACGGTGATAGTGCCCAACCTGCCGGGCTACGGCTTCTCGGCGCGGCCCACCGAGAAAGGCTACGACCCCAAGCGCATGGCCGACGTGCTGGCCAAGCTAATGACCAAGACCCTAGGGTATAAAAAATACGTGGCGCACGGCGGCGACTGGGGCAGCAGTATCGTGGAGCGGCTGGCGCTGAGCCATGCCGATTCTTTGCTGGGCATTCACCTTACTGATGTGCCCGCCAGCCATGCCAAGACAGCCGACAAGCTACCTGATTTGTCGCTAGCCGAGAAGGCCTTTGTGGTGAAAAACAAAGCCTGGCAGGAAAAAGAGGCTGGCTACCAGAAAATACAAGGCACCAAGCCCGAAACGCTGGCCTACGCCCTCAACGACTCGCCGGTAGGCCTCCTAGGGTGGATTATCGAGAAATTCCACGCCTGGAGCGACCACGATGGCAATATCGAGCACACGTTCACTAAAGATGACTTGCTCACCAACGTCATGATTTATTGGGTGACCCAAACCATCGGCTCGTCGGTGCGGCTCTACTATGAAGCCATGCACAGCCCTGCGTTAGCGGCTCCCACGCATACCAAGGTGCCTACGGGCTTTGCCATCTTCCCGGAGGATATCACGCCCGCTCCTCGCGAGTTTGCCGAGCGCTTTTTTAATGTGCAACGCTGGACCGAGATGCCCCGCGGCGGGCACTTCGCCGCTCTCGAAGCGCCCGGCTTGCTAGTGGCCGAACTGCGCGAGTTCGTGTGGCCCTTGCGCGAGGAAAACCGCTAGCATGCACCTAGGTGCCCCTGAAATGTAGGTATTCATCTTAACTGTTATTGTTGTGAAGCGTTTAGCTGCTTGTTTATTGATTGTATTGGGGCTGCTGATTGGGCTGGCCTCCGAGACGCAGGCCCAGCGCCGTAAGTACCGGGGCCGCGCCCGGTATTATGGGCGGCCGGCGCCGCGCCGCTACTACCGGGCGCCGGCTTATCGGCCTTACTATCGACAGCCCTATTATGGCCCGCGCTACTACCATGCAGCCCCTTACCGCAGCTATGGTGGACGCTACTATTACCGGCCGCGGCCTTACTACCGCCGGCCCGCGCCTTCTATCATTATTAGGCCCTGACGCGTGGCCAATTGGCCTCTGCCATTATTACCGCTTCCCCTAACCCTGCACTCTTTTTGAGTAGGTAGGGTTTTATAGTTTACGGCGGGCCGCCCGGTTCGGCGGGTAGGCTGTAAATTTGTCCAGAACGCGCCGCCTTTTTTCGTTAATTATTTACCCAATGTTAGATTTCCTCGGCAAAACCGTCGCCAAGCTGTTTGGCTCCAAAGCAGAAAAGGACCTCAAGGATGTGGTGCCTTACGTGGCCCTCATCAATGCGGAATATGCCAAACTGGCCGACCTGACTGACGACCAGCTGCGCCAGCGCACCCAGGAAGTCCGCCAGCAGATTGACGGCAAGCTTGCTGGCATCGACGGGCAAATTGCGGGATTGCAGGGTCAAATTGACTCGCAGCCCAACCTCGACGTAACGCGCAAGGAGCAGATTTTTGAGCAAATTGACGCCCTCGAAAAGCAGCGCAACAAAGACCTCGAAGCTGCTCTTACCAGCGTGCTGCCCCAGGCCTTTGCCATTGTGAAGGAGACGGCGCGCCGCTATGCGCAAAATGGCCAGCTGGTGGTGACAGCCACCGACATGGACCGCGACATTGCCCGCACTAAGGGCAACGTGACCATTCAGGGCGACAAAGCAACTTGGAGTAACAAGTGGCTGGCGGCCGGCGCCGAAATCACCTGGGACATGGTGCACTACGATGTGCAGCTCATCGGCGGCGTGGTGCTGCACCAGGGTAAAATTGCGGAGATGGCCACTGGTGAAGGTAAAACGCTTGTTTCGACACTGCCAGCGTTTCTCAACGCCCTAGGTGGCCGCGGGGTGCACTTGGTAACCGTGAACGACTACCTCGCCAAGCGTGACTCGGAGTGGAATGCGCCACTGTTTGAGTTTCACGGCCTCACCGTGGACTGCATCGACAAGCACCAGCCTAACACCGATGCGCGCCGCAATGCCTACCTGGCCGACATCACCTACGGCACCAACAACGAGTTTGGCTTCGACTACCTGCGCGACAACATGGCCCGCGACCCTGCCGAACTAGTGCAGCGCAAGCACCACTACGCCATGGTCGACGAAGTGGACTCGGTACTGATTGACGATGCGCGGACGCCGCTCATCATCTCGGGCCCGGTGCCCAAGGGCGACGTACACGAGTTCTTGCAGCTCAAGCCGCGTATTCAGCGCCTGGTAGATGAGCAGAAAAAGCTGGTGCAGAGCTACCTAGTAGAGGCACGCAAGCAATTAAAAGACGGCAACGACGGCGCCAAAGAAGGCGAAGGCGGCTTGGCGCTTTTCCGCGCCTACCGCGGCCTGCCCAAGAGCAAACCGCTTATCAAATTCTTGTCGGAAACCGGCGTGCGCACCTCGCTGCAAAAGGTAGAAAACTACTACTTGCAAGACAATGCGCGCCAGATGCCGGAGGCTGACAAGCCGCTGTTCTTTACTATTGATGAGAAGAACAACCAAATCGAGCTAACCGAAAAAGGCATTGACCTGATTACGGCGCAGGGCGAAGACCCGCACCTGTTTATCATGCCCGACATTGGGGTGGAGATTGCCAACATCGAGCGTGCTGATGCGCTGACTGCCGAGGAAAAACTCGCGCAGAAAGAGCAGCTCATGAGCGACTACCAAGAGAAGAGCGAGCGGGTGCACACTGTGAACCAGCTTCTGAAAGCCTACACCCTGTTCGAAAAAGACGACCAGTACATCCTGAGCCAAGACGGCAAGGTGATGATTGTGGACGAGCAGACGGGCCGCGTGATGGAAGGCCGCCGCTACTCCGACGGCCTGCACCAGGCCATCGAGGCTAAGGAAGGCGTGCGCATAGAAGATGCTACCCAGACCTACGCTACGGTGACGTTGCAGAACTTCTTTCGCATGTACCACAAGCTAGGTGGCATGACCGGTACGGCCGAAACCGAAGCGGGCGAACTCTGGGAAATCTACAAGCTCGACGTGGTAGTGATTCCGACCAACCGCGTTATCTCGCGCCAGGACCAGCACGACAAGGTGTACCGCACAGTGCGCGAGAAGTACAACGCCGTAGCCGAAGAAATTGACGTGCTCGTAAAAGCCGGCCGCCCGGTACTGGTGGGTACTACCTCGGTTGAAATCAGCGAGCTGATGAGCCGCATGCTGAAGCTGCGGGGCATCAAGCACCAAGTGCTGAACGCCAAGCAAAACCAGCGCGAAGCTGAGATTGTGGCCGCTGCCGGCTATCCTGGCACCGTGACCATCGCCACCAACATGGCCGGCCGTGGTACGGACATTAAGCTGCGCGAAACCTCGCGGGAGGCGGGTGGCCTGGCCATCATCGGTACCGAGCGCCACGAAAGCCGTCGTGTAGACCGCCAGCTGCGTGGGCGTGCCGGCCGCCAGGGCGACCCAGGCTCATCGCAGTTCTTCGTATCTCTCGAAGACAACCTGATGCGTCTGTTTGGCTCGGAGCGCATTGCCAAACTCATGGACCGCATGGGCATGGAAGAGGGCGAAGTAATTCAGCACTCGATGATTACGAGCAGCATCGAGCGGGCGCAGAAAAAGGTAGAAGAAAACAACTTCGGCACCCGTAAGCGCCTGCTGGAATACGACGACGTGATGAACGCCCAGCGCGAGGTGGTGTATCGCCGCCGCCGCAATGCACTCTTCGGTGAGCGCCTGGAACTGGACATCCTCAACCTCATCTACGACGTGAGCGAGGACATCGCGGCCGGCCACAAGGTCAGCAACGATTTTGAGGACTTCAAGCTGGCCATTATCAAAGACTTCGGCTACGAGACGCATATCACGCAGGCCGAATTCAGCGCCCTGAACGCGGAGCAACTCACGCAGAAGCTCTACGATGAGGCAACTGGCTACTACGAGAGCAAAAACGAGCACATCGGCCAGAATTCGATGCCGCTTGTAAACAACTTACTGAGTCAGAACACGCCTTACGAGAACATCGCGGTGCCCTTCACCGATGGCCGCAAGCATACCCAGGTAATTGCTAACCTGCGCCGCGCTCAGGCTACCAACGGCCTCGACATCATACGCCAGATGGAAAAAGGCGCCGTGCTCTCGACTATCGATGAGGCTTGGACCCAGCACCTGCGCCAGATGGACGACCTGAAGCAGGTGGTGCAAAACGCTGTATACGAGCAGAAGGACCCACTTTTGGTGTACAAATTTGAGGCCTTCGAGCTATTCAAGCGTATGCTGAGCAAGGTGAACCACGAAACCGCCGGCTTCCTCTTCAAAGCCGACGTGCCTGTGGCCGCTGAAGCTGGTTTTGCTGAGCCGGACTCCTATTACGAAGATGACATCGTGGAGCCCCTGCCCAAGCTGAAGGCCGAAAAAGCCGTGTCGGATGTAAGCCTAGGCGCTGGCCAGGAAGACCTAGACCAGGCTGCTGAGCTAGGGTTAGCACCGGCCATCAAGCAGGAGCCAGCGCGCTCGCAGCGAGTAGCTAACCGCAATGATAAGGTGACCGTGCAGTATATGGACGGCAGCATCAAGCGCGACGTGAAATACAAAGCTGTAGAAGAAGACCTCGCTGCCCAGCGTTGCGTGCTAGTAGAAGAAGCCTAGGCTTTGAAATAAGGTTAAAAGAAAAAGGCTCGCGCAAGCGGGCCTTTTTTGTGGCCCACGCCGTAGTCTGCTCGCTAGCTTAGCCAGCACCTAGGGTGCAGCAACTGCCCAATTGCGAACCGTACCTTTGCTTTATGCCCACGCCTAACCTCGCCGCCACCCTCGACCATACGTTGCTGCGGCCCGACTGCACCGAAGCCCAGATAATTCAGTTGTGCCAGGAGGCGCGGACGCATGGCTTTGCCAGCGCCTGCGTGCCGCCATGCTATGTGCCGGTAGCCGCCCGCGAGCTTAGCGACTCGGGTGTGGCCGTGTGCACGGTTATTGGCTTTCCGCTGGGCTACAATAGCCCTCGGGTTAAATTTCGCGAAGCTGAGATAGCCTTGGCCGAAGGCGCCACTGAGCTGGACTTGGTGCTTAATGTATCTGCCCTGAAATCGGGCGACCTAGGTGGGGTGAAGGCTGAGGTGGAGGACCTAGCCGACCTCTGCGATGTGCACGACGCCCTGCTCAAAGTCATTATTGAAACGGCACTGCTGACGGAAGAAGAGATGGAAACCGCCGCCCGGCTATGCGCGGAGGCCGGTGCCAACTTTGTGAAAACCAGCACGGGCTTTGCCAGCCGGGGCGCATCGGTGGCCGATGTAGAGCTGCTGCGGCGGGTGCTGCCGGCCGGGGTGCGTATCAAGGCGAGCGGGGGCATTCGCACCCGCGAGCAGGCACTGGCCATGCTAGCGGCCGGCGCCGACCGCCTAGGCACTTCAAACAGTTTGGTAATTATTCAAGAAGATGAACCTACGCTTTCGTAACGCGGTGCTACTCCTAGGTCTGCCTCTGCTGGCCGCCTGTGCCGCTACGGCGCCCGCGGCCCCCACCACGCGGGCGGCCACCCCCGTCGATACTACCCGCAAAACCGTGGCCATGGTGCCCGCCGAAGACTTGACTAAGTACCGGCCCACTTTTCCGGCGCCTACCACGCCAGCCACCCCCACGCCTGCAGTAGCTCCTAAGACGGCTGCTGCCGAGGCCAAGGCAGCTAAAGCAACGGCGCCAGTGCCGACCAACCACGTGAATGTCCCGATGGAGCAGCGCCTGCGCGACCAGGCCTTCACCAACCAAAACGTGAAGTACACCAACGGCTACCGCATCAAGGCGTACTCGGGGTTTGAGCGCGACCAGGCAATGAGCGTGCGCCGCCAGATTATTGGGCGCTATCCCGATGAAACCGACTATATCACGTTTAAGCAGCCGGTGTATCGGCTATACATCGGCGACTATATAACTAAGCTGGATGCCGCGCGGGCCTTGGTCCGGGTGCGGCAGTTTGCACCCAAGGCCGAGCTAGAACCCATGCAAGTGCTCCTGAATAAGGTGCCGTAACTTTCGCATTCTTATCCTAGCCTCACATTATTAGTGCTGTCATGCTGGGCCTGCCAAAGTAGCTTGGTCGCTTTGTTAGAATACCTTTCTAACGTAGCCAATCAAGCTGCTTGGTTAGGCTCAGCATGACAATCATCTTTATGCTGAACCAACTTCGCGACCGCGCTGCGGCCCTAGCCCCCGAGCTGTCGGCGCTGCGCCGCCACCTGCACGCCAACCCCGAGCTGTCGTTTAAGGAAACGCAGACGGCGGCCTTCGTAACCCAAAAGCTAGAGGCTATGGGGCTGCAGCCGTACGCCGTGGCGGGTACCGGGGTAGTGGCCTTGATTGAGGGGCAGCCGGGCGGCCCGGTGGTAGCTCTACGCGCCGACATGGACGCGCTGCCCATTCAGGAGCTGAGCGAGGTGCCCTACAAGTCGCAGAACCCGGGCGTGATGCACGCCTGCGGCCACGATGTGCATACTACTTGCCTCCTAGGTGCCGCCCAACTGCTCACGGAGGTCAAAGGTCAGTTTAAGGGAACGGTAAAGCTGATTTTCCAGCCCGGCGAAGAGCTGCTGCCCGGCGGCGCCTCCCTCATGATAAAGGACGGGGTGCTGGAAAATCCCGTTCCGACCGAAGTTATTGGGCAACACGTGTTCCCGCGGCTACCGGTGGGGCAGATTGGCCTACGGCCCGGCCGCTACATGGCCAGCACCGACGAGCTGTACCTGCGCATCAAAGGCAAGGGTGGCCACGGCGCCATGCCCGAGCTCAACCTTGACCCGGTGCTGGTAGCGGCTCACCTCATTGTGGCCGCGCAGCAGATAGTAAGCCGCCGCGCTAACCCCAAAATGCCCTCGGTGCTGAGCTTCGGCAAGGTTATCGCCAACGGCGCCACCAACGTCATCCCCGACGAGGTATACATCGAAGGCACTTTCCGCACCCTCGACGAGGCGTGGCGCGACGAGGCCCACCAGCACCTGCGGCAGCTTTGCGAAGGACTGGCCGCCAGCATGGGCGCCGTGTGCGAATTGGAAATCCGCCGGGGCTACCCGTGCCTCGACAACAACCCCGCCGTCACGGCCCGCGTGCGTACCGCTGCCGAAGCCTACCTAGGCGCCGAAAACGTGATTGAGCTCGACCAGTGGCTGGCGGCGGAGGATTTTGCTTACTTCTCGCAAGCTGCACCAGCCTGCTTCTATCGCCTAGGTACGCGTGCCGCCGATGGGCGCTTTGCTGCCTCGGTTCACACGCCTATCTTCGACATCGATGAGCAAGCGCTGAGCGTAGGCGCGGGGCTAATGGCTTGGCTTACGCTCCAAGAGCTGAGCTAGGGGCAGTTATGTTATTGATTTACTGTATTTAATTATTATATAATGCATTTTTTATTTACTTCAGCAGTATTGCTAGGTGGTTTGATAGCTGCTAGCCAAACGGCAAAGGCCCAGACGACAACTCCTGTTTATGACCCGTATGTGGCCCACCGCTCGATACAGGCACTAGAGCTGTGGCCCGAGCTGCAAGGCGAAGTTGCCTTTCGCAATGGCAACTATTTGCTGCTGGCTGTGCGGGGCGAGCGTAGTACCACCGACGTACAGTCCAAGCGCCCACTTGGGTTCGATACTCGCCGCGTGAGTGCTACCTATGAGCATTTCTGGAACACTAACTGGAGCTGGGGCGGCAGCCTGCGCTACGAGTCTGATGCTCGCCTCGAAGCCGGTAGCCGCGGCGATATGCTGGTGCCTGAATTGTTGCTGCGCCATCGGTCACCCATTTTTGGCGGTCTCACCTTTGGGCAGCGCCTAGGGGTAGAGCGGCAGTTTTATGTCAACCGGCACCCCCTAGGTGGCCCGGGGCCCGATGGTCAGTTCTGGGGTCGACTGCGAGTGGATGTGGAGCGGCTTTTTCCACTACGAGGCGATGCCACTGGCTTAGCCTTGCGGCCCCGCATAAGCTACGCGGCCAGTACTCATCTGCGCTTTCAAAAAGATACCAACGATTCGGAAGAGCGCACTATTCAGTTTACCAGCTTGCGTGGCGAAGTAGGCGTGCGGCTATCGCCAACTATAGATTTTACGCCGTGGTTCGCGTACCAAACAGTGTATAGAGAAGACTTAATATTTTACAAAGACTCTGGTTATACTATTCCTTCATCAGGTGGCAAAATCAACGCTATTTACCCAACCCTAGGGCTGGACTTCCGCTTCACGCTGTTGCCGGCGGGTGGCAAAACTGACCGTCAGTACTTACCAACGCAGCATTGATAAATAGGGTAAATGACAATTTGTCTTATATTTAATATATCAAAAACGGCTTTCACTATAGTGTGAAAGCCGTTTTTGGTTTTCTAGCTCAAACGAGTAAAAACACGGAAGCCATATTATAGGACTTTTTGTCGGTATACTTGGTTCGGCATAAATTTTATAGATAGGAAGGTGTCGCTGCTGTGTATGGCAGCCTTCAGACATACCAAAACCTTTCTAACTTATCAATTATCATGGCCACCCTGCTTTATAACCAGCCTGCCCTACGTCCTGCCCGTGCTTTCAACTCGCTCCTGAACGAAGTACTGCGTGATGCCCTGCCGGCTGCTCCTAAGCCTTCGGCTTCTTTCGTGCCCGCTGCCGACATCTTTGAAACGGCTACCGGCTACGAACTACACCTTGCCCTACCGGGCGTAGCTAAAGAGGCTGTAAGCATCGACTTCCAAGACAACCAACTAGTAGTGGCAGGCAACCGCCCAGCTCCTGCTGCCGAGGGCGAAGACGCCCCCAAGGCTCACCGCTTGGAAACCCGCTTTGGGGAGTTTAGCCGCACTTTCCGCCTGCCCGAAACGGTGAACGTGAAAGCCATCAGCGCCGAGCTAACCGACGGCCTGCTGCGCGTGACACTACCCTTCGACACCGAGAAGGTAACCAAGCAGCACATCGAAGTTCGCTAAGCTGCTCAGCAAGAAGTCCAGAAGGCACCCTTACCGGGTGCCTTTTTTGGTCCAAAACTTGCATAATCCTTAGATAAGACGCAACCTTTGGGCACGATATAAGCTCTCTCTTGCGTTGAAGCTCGTAGGGAACTAAGTGCTACCTAGGTGGCTTAAATATATCTAAGGGTCTTGACCTGTTTCGGGTCCTCTTTGTTACTTCGCAACACCTTTTTTCATCTTTTTCAAGTAACCCCAATGCAAGCTAAAAACATGATGCTCGGCCTGCTGACCTCTGCCGTACTAGGCGGTGGCGTGGCCGTAGGGGGGTACAAGCTGCTGGAAGCCGAGCCGGGCAACGTGGCTCAGTCGACGGTAGCCTCTGACCCGCAGGTACGCTACACGTCGGCCATGCGCAGCAGCGCCTACGCCGCACCTGAAGGCCTCAACTTTGTGGCCGCCGCCGCCGCTACTACGCCCGCCGTAGTGCACGTAATGACTGAATATAAAGCCGAGCCCCGGCAGCGTTCGCAGCGCATGCAGATGGACCCACTGTTTCGCCAGTTTTTCGGCGACCAGTTTGAGGACCAGCTGCGTGGGCAGCAGCCGCAGGGTGGGGGCGAAGGCTCCGGCTCGGGCGTAATAATCGCCGCTAACGGTTACATCGTCACGAATAACCACGTGATTGACAAAGCCTCCAAAATAACTGTAGTGCTCGACGACAAGCGTAAGTTCGACGCCGAGCTAGTGGGCACCGACCCCAGTACCGATATTGCTGTAATTAAGGTAAAGGCTGATAACCTGCCTTTTATCAAGTACGGTAACTCGGACGATGTGAAGGTAGGCCAGTGGGTACTCGCCGTAGGCAACCCCTTTAGCCTGAACACGACCGTAACGGCAGGTATCGTCTCGGCCAAGGGTCGGAGTATCGGTATCCTGTCGCGCAACCAAGAGATGGGTGTCGAGTCGTTTATCCAGACCGACGCCGTGGTAAACCCTGGCAACTCGGGTGGCGCTTTAGTTAACACCAACGGTGACCTGATTGGTATTAACTCGGCTATCTCGTCGCACACCGGCTCGTTTGAGGGCTATGCTTTTGCCGTGCCTAGCTCCATTGTGAGCAAGGTGGTAGACGACCTCTTGAAATACAAAGTGGTGCAGCGCGCGCTGCTCGGCGTACGCTTTACGGAAGTAGACGCCCGCTTAGCTTCAGAGAAAAAGCTCAATACTCTAAACGGGGTGTATGTGCAGAGCCTAGTGCCTAACAGTGCTGCCGCAGTAGCTGGCTTGAAAGTAGGCGATGTTATCACCGATATCAATGGCGTGGCTGTAAATACCGCATCGCAGCTGCAGGAGCAAGTATCGCGCTTCCGTCCCGGCGATAAAATCAAAGTTGGCTACTCGCGCGGCGGCGACAAGGCAATAGCCACGGCTACTCTGTTTAACGCCTCTAACACGACCTCGGTGGTGAAGGAAATGCCGGCTAGCGCAGCAGTAACCTACGAAGGTGCCAAATTTGGCCCCGTATCGGCGCGCTTGCAGAATGAGCTGGGCATCGACGGTGGCGCCCAGATTACGGGTGTGAAGGGCAGCAACTTCCGCGAAAGCGGTATGGCTGAAGGCTTCATTATCACGCGCATCGACAAAAACCCTGTGCGTAAGCCTGCCGACGTGCAGAACTTCCTAGAGCAAGCCAAAGACAACTCGGGCGCGCTGGTAGAAGGTGTGTACCCCGACGGCCGTAAGGCTTACTACCCTATCGGCCGCGAATAGGCACCCTAGGGTAGCTATTCAAGCATTATGCGCTAGAAAGCTCCTGCCAATTGATGGCAGGAGCTTTTTTTATTTGATTCTGGGTAACTGGCAGCAATCCAAAAAAAAGTCAACATAGGCAAAATGCGCGAAGTAAAAACCGGGCTTTGTACTACTGCTTCCCTCAGAGTAAGGTCATCAGGCAGTAGGCGATACGGGTAATAGTCAACCTTATATTTTCATAATACAAGGTTTTTGCGACCTTTGCTTTTCTCGGCTACTACTCGGGTAAGCCTCCTCACCACTCAACACAGGCTATGCAGGTACTAGGTACGCGAATGGGTAAGAGAATTTTAACGATGCTACTTGGGCTGCTGGCGGCCTTAGCTGCCCAGGCTCAAGCGGTGCGCGGCACATTTGCTGCGGGCGGTGGGCATTCTCTGAGCATTCATGCTGATGGTACGCTGTGGGCAACTGGTAAAAACGACCACGGCCAGCTTGGTATCGGTGCTGCCTCAGCTACTAGCCAGCTTGGTTGGGTGCAGCTCGGTAGCGATGCTGACTGGGTGCAGGTGGCAGCTGGCAATAGTCACAGTCTCGCTCTCAAAGCCAACGGCCAGCTTTACGTGTGGGGCGAAAATGCCCACGGCCAGCTCGGCACCGGCAATACTGCCGATGTAGCGCTGCCAACGGTTCTGGCGGGCGTTGTTTACACGCAAGTGGTAGCGGGACAGCGCTTTAGCATGGGATTGCAGGCCGATGGCAAGGCCTACGGGTGGGGCGACAACACTGAAGGCGAGCTCGGCGATGGCACGCTGGTGACGCGGCTGGTACCCACCGCCGTAGTAGGTGGCCAAGCCTTTACGCAGTTGGCGGCGGGCGCCTTCCACAGCCTGGGCCTGCGCGCCGATGGCACGGTGCTGGCCTGGGGGCGAAACTCGTACGGCCAGCTGGGTTCGGGCACGATGATGAACAATCTGCAGCCCAAGGCCATTGTGAGCACGGCTGCCTACGTGCAGGTCGCGGCTGGCAGCTACTACAGTCTGGCGCTGCGGGCCGATGGCACTGTGTATGGCTGGGGCAACAACGGTAACGGCCAATTAGGCAATGGCACTAGGGAAACGAAACTGGTGCCTACAGCCGTGGACAGCAACGTGCCCTATACCACCATTGCAGCGGGCAGCTACCACAGCCTGGCGCGGCGAGCTTCGGGCCAGCTCGATGCCTGGGGGTATAATGCCCTAGGTCAGCTCGGCACGAATGACATTACGGATAGACTAGTGCCTACAACTGTGATTGGGGGAGGGAGGTACGTGGAAGTTGCGGCCGGGCAGAATTATACGCAGGCGCTAAAAGCTAGTGGCCGCCTCCTGGCTTGGGGACTGAACGACAATGGCCAACTCGGCGACGGCACTACCGATAACAAATACTTGCCCGTAGCTACCGGCCAAGCCCTCCCGACGCGCAGTACGGCCGCGGGCAAAAATTTTGGACTGGCCATTCGGGGCGATGGAACCCTATGGGCCTGGGGCAGCAATGATGAAGGCCAGCTCGGCGATGGAACCCGTACTAGTCGGCGCCAGCCTGTGCAGATAGGCACCGACGCGGACTGGCTGCAAGTGGCAGCCGGCCAAAACTTTAGCCTAGCGCTGAAAGCTAATGGCGCACTCTATGCCTGGGGCAGCAACAGCGCCGGCCAGCTTGGCACCGCCAGCGCAGCTGCTACGCCCACGCCAGTGAGCGGTGGCTTGGTGTTTGCGCGCATTGCGGCTGGTGGGCTGCACAGCTTGGCCCTGACTGGTGCGGGCCAGCTTTATGCCTGGGGCAGCAATAGAGCTGGCCAGCTAAGCACTACCGGGGGGGCTGCGCCTACTGCGGTAGATGGCGGTTTCACGTTTGCGCAGCTGGCGGCAGGGGGCGAGCACAGCCTGGCCCTTACCGCTACCGGGGCACTGTATGCCTGGGGTAATAATACCTACGGCCAACTGGGCACGGCCGGGGCCGCCAGCCAGCCTACGTTGGTGAGCCTAGGTGTGCCGCTGACCCGAGTAGCTGCAGGTAGCCAGCACAGCCTAGCCCTCACGGCTACGGGCGCGCTCTATAGCTGGGGCGACAATACGTATGGTCAGCTAGGCCTCCGTAACGGCCAAACGGTCGGCTCACCTACGCTGGTAGCAGCTGCGCCGGCACTTACGCAGCTAGCAACGGGGGCAACTCACAGCTTAGCCCTTACGGCTGCGGGCACTCTTTATGCCTGGGGCAACAATGACAGCGGTGAGCTAGGCCTAGGCATCGTGTCAAACCTACCCAATGCGGTCTTCAGCCAGGAGGCTACTCGCGGCACCGGCTGGACCACCCTAGGGAGCGGCAGCAGCGGTAATTTTTCGTTGGTGCGCACGGCATCGGCGCAAACCTTTTCGAGCACCGGTGCCAATGAAGCGGGCCAGCTCGGCGATGGCACTACTACCACCGCGTTGCGCTTCGACCGCCTGGTGCCGCTGCAGGCCCAGCTATCTATCTCACAACCCCTGCCCGTGGTGCTGGTGCTCTTCGACGCCCAGCGCAGCGGCCCCGCTACTGCGGTACTCACTTGGGCCACTGCTTCTGAAGCCAGCAACCTAGGCTTTCAGATAGAGAAGTCGGCCGATGGCGTCACATTTGCGTCGCTCGGCTTTGTGGCCGGCGCGGGCAGCAGCACAGCCGCGCGTACTTATACTTTTCGCGATGCGCAGGCCACAGGTTTGTGCTACTACCGCTTGGCACAGCTCGACCAAGATGGCACGGTAACTTACTCGCCTATGCGAACAGTAGCCGGCGCTGTAACTACCCTGGTCTTGGTACCCAACCCAGCCCGTGGGCCGGTGCAAGCACTGGGCTTGCCCGCTGGGGCCACCCTCGAAGTGTACGATGACCTAGGCCGAGTGGTGCGCCCCGCTGCCACGGCCCTTGATGTAGCAGGCCTGCCGGCGGGCGTGTATCTGGTGCGGGCCACTGCGCCGCAGCAGGCCCCCCAAGTAGCCCGCCTAGTGGTAGAATAGGCTTTTTAGGTTAGGAGCAGCGCGAGTAAGTTTGTGGCCGTCCGCTATCTACCTACGTCTACTCTTATGCAACTGCTAACGACTCGTGACCCCAGCAGTTTTACGCTGGCTTACTTACCCGACCAGCACATACTCATTGGCCGGTGGCTGCGGCCAGTGGCGCTAGGTGAGCTGCAAGCGCATTACCAAGAACTGCTCGCGGCGGCGCAAGCACATGGCAACTGTCGCCACTGGTTGCTCGATGTGCGCCGGCGCCGCATCAACGATGCGGAGGTAATGCAGTGGTTTGGGGAAGAGTTTGGACCCCAGCTGCCTCAGCTGCTGGGGCAGCCGGTAGTGGTGGCCTACTTTGCGATGGTAGGGCAGGAGGTAGCCGTTGCCGACCCCGCCTTGCGAGAAAATATTCGCCAGGGTTCCTTGCAAGGCGCTCAATACTGCTACTTCGACCAAGAAAGCGCCGCTATGGCGTGGCTAGAACAGCAACCTTAGGACAGGCTTGCCGTTGGGCTAAGGGATAGTAATAAGCTTAGCAGCTTTTCCCTTATGCAGGTGCCCTTTCCCGACTTTTTTTCTCTCGACTACGAAGCTGCGCCGCGCCTAGTAGTTGGCCGCTGGCTCCACGACTCGGAGGATGGGGACTTGTACCCCGCTTATCACCAGCTGCTGGCCACCGCCAAAGCGCACAGCAACTGCCGCTTTTGGCTGCTCGACATGCGCCGGCGCAGTTGGCATTCGGTGGAGTTTGCCCAGTGGTTTAGCGGGCTGCTGGCCAACCAAGTAGTGCGCGAAGTAGGTGCTCCCGTTTTTGTGGCCTACATAGCCAGCGAAGCGCACCGCGCAGACATCGAAAGTGTGGCTACCGACGCCACACTGCGGCAAGCTGCGGAGGTAGAGTTCTACCCCTATTTTTTTAGCGACGAAGTGGCCGCCCGCGACTGGCTGCGCTACTACCAAACGCACCCCAACCAGAAGCCTCCTATCCGGCAAACCAGCGAAAAGCAGCACGGTTAGACCTAGCCTGGGCCGGACTGCCCACCTAGGGCAGCGCAACGGCGGGCTGAGCCTAGCCGCGGTGTTCCTGGGCCCAGCCCGCCGGAGTACTTTTGAAGCTTCTATTTTATCTCTGCAGTGTATGAAACAGGCCCTCGAAGAAGCAACTACTCCCGATGTAACCGTGGCCCATCCTCACGCCGACCCGCACGGCATGCAAGACGTGCTGCGCCAGCTCGGAGTGCCCGCTCACAGCCCCGCCTATAGCACGGGCCGCCAGTGGGGCCACCCGAGTCAGCCTGCCAAAACCATCGTTTCGCCCGCTGACGGGCAGCCCATCGCGGCCATTACGGTGGCTACCGTGGCTGACTACGAAACCGTGGTGCAGGCCGCCCAGGCGGCCTTTCCGGTGTGGCGGCTGGTGCCTGCGCCCAAGCGTGGCGACGTGGTGCGCCAAATTGGGCTGGAACTGCGCCGCCATAAAGAAGCCCTAGGTAAGCTGGTGAGCTACGAAATGGGCAAAATCCTGCAAGAGGGCCTGGGCGAAGTGCAGGAAATGATAGACATCTGCGACTTTGCCGTAGGGCTGAGCCGGCAGCTGCACGGCTTTACCATGCACTCGGAGCGCCCAGCCCACCGCATGTACGAGCAGTACCACCCGCTGGGCGTAGTGGGCATCATCTCGGCCTTCAACTTTCCGGTGGCTGTGTGGAGCTGGAATGCCATGCTAGCCGCCGTGTGTGGCGATGTCTGCATCTGGAAGCCCTCAGAGAAAACACCACTGGTGGCCGTAGCGGTGCAGCACCTTCTGCGCAAGGTGCTTGCCGATAATGACTTGCCCGAAGGCGTATTTAACCTAGTACTGGGCGGCCCCGAAGTAGGCGCTGCCTTGGCCGCCGACGAGCGCGTGCCGCTGGTGTCGGCCACGGGCAGCACCCGCATGGGCCGGGCCGTGGGCGCCGCCGTGGGCCAGCGCCTAGGTCGGGCCCTGCTAGAGCTGGGCGGCAACAACGCCATCATCCTGACGCCGCAGGCCGACATCGACATGGCCATGCGCGCCATTGTATTTGGGGCAGTGGGCACGGCGGGACAGCGCTGCACCACTACTCGCCGGCTCATCATCCACGAAAGCATTTACGATGAAGTAAGCCAGCGCCTACTGGCGGCCTATGCCAAGCTGCCCATCGGCCACCCCTTGCAGCCTGGCACGCTGGTGGGTCCGCTCATCGACGCCGATGCGGTGGGCCACTTCACCGCGGCGCTCGAGCAGGTGCAGCAGGAGGGAGGCACCCTGCTCACAGGTGGCCAGGTGGTGAGCAGCGCCGAGCTGCATGGCGGCCACTACGTGCTGCCGGCTCTAGTAGCGGCCGAAAACCACTACCCCACGGTGCAGGCCGAAACTTTCGCGCCCATCCTCTACCTCATCAAGTACAGCGGCGGGGTCGAAGAAGCTATTCGCCTACAAAATGACGTGCGGCAAGGTTTGTCGTCGGCCATCTTCACCCTAAACCTGCGCGAGGCCGAAGCTTTCTTGGCGCACCCTGGCTCCGACTGCGGCATCGCCAACGTGAATATCGGCACCAGCGGCGCCGAAATTGGTGGGGCGTTCGGTGGCGAGAAGGAAACCGGCGGTGGCCGCGAGTCGGGCTCCGACGCCTGGCGCGTGTACATGCGCCGCCAAACTAATACCCTCAACTACGGCACTGAATTGCCGCTGGCGCAGGGTATTAAGTTTGATATTTAAGCAAGTAGCACCCCCTAGGTCAGCAAAAAGGCTCCGCGCATCGCTATAGGATGCGCGGAGCCTTTTTGCTGACCTAGGGTCTTAGGAAGCGCGCTTATTGGCCTGTTTGCTGCACTACTTGTGGCAGAACCTTAGCCAGAGCTTCGGCTTGGGCGCGGGTGAAGTTGCCTTCTACCTGCACTAGTACAAAGGAATCGGCGGCATTGGGCAAAGTGCCAGTGGCGACCAGCTCGCTTACCTTATCGCCCGACATGCGAACTACCGAGTTGTAGTTGCCTCCCGAAGAGTTAGCGGCCGAGAGGGGAGTGTATCGCTCGGCTTGCAGCAGGCCGGTGGCCTCATTGAGCAGGCCCTGCTGCGATAGGTCGAGCGCCCCCGTAGAGGTAGGGGCAAAGGTGAGCGCCCGCGCCGCCCGAATGCCCGTAATGGCCTGAGTTAAGTCATTGCCCCCAAATAGATTGGCGGCCTTCACCAGGGCTAGACGCTGAAGCAAGCTCGCCGACCACTCGGTGGTGTGGAAGCCGGGACGCTTCTCGTATTTGTTAAAAAAAGCGGCTACCGTGCGCGCTGGCGTGGCGGGTCCACTAGCCCGGCAAGCCCCGAGCAGTGCCAGCCCAACGAGCAAAAGGCCTAGGGCCAGCCGGGCAGCCGGGTAACGATGAGTAGGAGAAGAAAAACGCATAAGAAGCAGGTGCAAAAGAGCGGCAGTAAAAAACGGAGGTAGGGCAAACAGTGTGCCTAGGTCCGCATTTTACTGCCGCTTCCGCTATAAACAAGGAAACTACTTAGCTGTGGCTACCAGCCGTCGAGCCTTCATCGGTGGGGTCAGTTACGCCGCGGCGCTGGCCTTGCTTATCCACGGGGCCTTCGCCGGCCGTGATTTCATCGTCCTCATCCGACGATACATAGACGTTGGTGGTGGGACCTAGGCCGCCGGTTTTCTCGGCGAGGTCGGCTTCAGCCTGAGCAAACTTGAGGTTGAGCAGCGAATCGTCGGCCGAGGTATCGGGGGTATCTTTCTTCTTGTCTTGGGCCATGAGATAGCGCCGGCCGGCCGGGAAATAAACGGCCACCGGGTGCTGAGTAGTACGCGGCGGGCGGCGGGAGGTTGGCACGGCGGCGGGAGTTGTAATTTTGGCGCGTTACCAACCCCTGTGCCTCGCCTGATGAAGCCAACTTTACCGCCGACCGACTTCGACCCTACTCACAATCCTTGGCAAACGCTGAGCACTGAGCCCAAGTATGAAAACCCCTGGATTCGGGTGCGCGAAGACCAAGTGCTCAACCCCAAAGGGGGGCAGGGCATCTACGGGGTAGTATCGATGCGCAACAAAGCCATCGGCATCGTGCCCATCGATGCAGAGGGAAATACCTGGCTGGTAGGCCAGTACCGTTACACCCTGAACGAGTACAGCTGGGAAATCCCGATGGGCGGTGGCCTGCTCGATGTGGATATCACAGAGTCGGCCCAGCGCGAGCTGCGCGAAGAAACCGGCCTGCTAGCCAACCATTGGACGTGCATTGCCCGCCTGCACACTTCCAACTCGGTGACGGATGAAGAAGGCTTCGTGTTCCTGGCCGAAGACCTTACCCAGACCGACTGGGAGCCCGAGGAAACCGAAGACCTACGCCTCTGGAAGCTGCCTCTGGCACAGGCAGTAGCGCTGGCAATGAGCAATGAGATAACCGATGCCATCAGCGTAGCCGGCTTGCTGAAGGCTGAAAAGGTGCTGGCCAATCGATAGTTTATTGGATTAGGGGAAGCTTCGGCCCGCTAGAGGCCCCTAAGGTGGGGCGCGGCCCCCAACTGCTGGTAGCTCCTACCTTTGTCCTATGCGTGCGCTACTTCGTTATATTGGTCACCGCCTCTACACCACGTGGGCGACCTTCTGGTTTGTAACGCCTTTTTTCGTCACGTATCCGCTGCAGTGGCTCTTGAGCCGGCGGCCGGCCTGGCGTCGGCACTTACACACCCTTAATAGAACCTGGGCGCGGTTCTCGATTTTTATGTGGGGAGTGCCGCTCGATGTGGTACGTGAAAGTGCCGTGCCCGTGCCGCAGCCCTGCATCTACGTGTCCAACCACGGCTCCTACATCGATATTCTGGTGTTGTTTCGCACCATTCCGGGCTTTCTGAACATGATGGGCAAAGACTCGTTGGCTAAGGTGCCGCTGTGGGGACCGCTGTTTGCCAGCACCTACATCGTAGTAAACCGCGGCAGCGCCGTGGGCCGGGGCCGCGCCTTCGCCCAAGCCAAGAAAGAGCTGCAAGAAGGCCGGTCGCTGGCCGTGTTTGCGGAAGGCACCATCGGCGACAAGCCTGGCGAGGAGCTAGGGCCCTTCCTAGATGGCGCGTTTCAGCTGGCCATCGCCACGGGCGTACCTATCGTGCCCGTGAGCATGCCTCTCAACCATAAGTTTATGCCCTCAGTGAAGGGCCTGCGGGTGCGTTATGCGCGGCTCCGCGCCGTATTTCACGCGCCCATCGAAACCAAAAAACTAACCCAGGCCGACGTGCCCGCCCTCAAGGCGCAGGTAGCGGCCCAGATTGCCGACGACTTTGTGCCTGAGGGCCGGGGTATTCCCGAGCCTAGCACCTGGCGGGGCTAGTGGGTAAATAGCGTAATGGACAATGAGCGCACTGCTTACGTCGTTACTTCTGAGTTCTTTACGTTTATTATCCCTCATTCCATTACTTCTAATCACACGCACTACCCATATGAATACCGAAACCCTCCGTGGCCTTGCGCACCTGGCCCGTCTCGAATTTGACCCAGCCCGCGAAGAGCAGATGCTCAAAGACCTGAACGGCATCTTGGATTGGGTAGACCAGCTCTCGCAGGTCGATACCACGGGCGTGGAGCCGCTGGTGCATTTATCGCACGAAATCAACGTGATGCGCGACGACGAGGCCCGCAATACCGTGAGCCACCAGGAAGGCTTGCGCAACGCGCCGCGCAAAGACTCCGACTACTTCCGGGTGCCCAAGGTGCTCGATTAACGCTGTACCTCGTTGGCTGACTTCTCTTTCGTGCGCCGCTCGGCATTGGTGCCGGGGCTGCTAGCGGCGCTGGCCGTAGGGCTGGCCATCTACTATTACTTCACGGGCGAGGCCGCGACGCTGCCCCTGGTGCTGGTGCCGCACTTGGCGCCCCTGCCGCTCGCGCTCGACTCGGTGGCAGTGGGCCCGGCGCACCTGCCGGTGCCAGCCAATGGCTACCTTACCACCCTCACTCACGATTTTGCCGGGCCCTTCACCCAGCCCGTGGCTGCTGGGGTGTGGCTGGGGCTGCTGGGCGCGGGCCTAGCTGGCTGGCTGGCGGTGGTGAGCATGCTGCGCCGCCCGGCCTTTCTGGCGGGCACACTACCGGTTATTTTCCTGCTGATGTCGCTCAATGTTGACACGTTGGAAATATTTCAGGGCAGCCGACAAGGTTTCTTAATCTTGAGCCTAATCCTGCTCGGTGGCACAGCCTTTGGGCTACACGCCTTTGGGGAGCGGGTCGGCATTCGGTGGCGAATACTCCTATTTGGCGCACTGGTGGCTGGGCTAGTCGGGCTGATTGTTGCTAAAACGAGCTTGCCAACCGCAGAAACCTTGCTGCAGCTGGCGGCCTACGCCACGCCCGGCGGTGCGGTGCTAGTAGCCGCCTTGGTGCTGTGGGTAGGAATAGAGAATATTCGGGCGCTGGTTTGGTTCAACACCCAAGCCGAGCAGCCCGAAAGCCGGTACGGCCTGCTGCCACTAGTGCTGGCCAGTGCGCTGTACCTAGGTGCCCTGGCGTTCTACTATTGGAGCAATGGCGAGGTGAAGCTGCTGTTCGGGCTGCGCCTCGACCCACTGGTACTATTGTTGCCCGCCGTGCTGGCAGGGGGCCTAGGGCTGCCTCAGCGCCTGCCCAGCTACGGCGCTTGGCTGCCCTATGCGGCTGCTCGGCCCCTCTACTGGCTGCTCACGGCTGGTGCCGCAGGGGCGCTCGGCTATGCCTTGGCCACGGTCAATACGCCGCTTTTGTCGGCAGCGCGGTCGTTTACGACCCTAGCGCTGCTGTGGCTGGGGGCGGCTTTTTTGCTGTATGTCCTCATTAATTTTGGGTCGCTGCTGCGGCAACGGTTGCGGGTATACCGGGTAGTATTTGAGCCGCGCCGGTTGCCCTTCTTCACAGTCTACATCCTAGGGCTGGCGGCCATTCTGCTGACGCAGATGCGAGCTAGCTGGCCGCTGCTCGACCAGGTAGAGGCGGGCCAGTACAACCTGCTCGGCGACTTGGCCCGCCAGCAGAGCGAAACGCGCCCCGATGACCTGTCCCTGGCCCTGCTGGCCGAGCGCTACTATGCCGAGAGCGGCGACGTGCTCGACCGCTTTAACCGCACAGCGCAGCTGGGCCGCGCCGCGCTGTACCGCTTCCGCGACCAGCGCCAAAACGAGCTCAATGCCCTACGCCGCGCGCTGCTAGTACACCCCGACGAGAAGCTGACGTTGCGCCTGGCCGCGCTCTACGCCGGACCTAGCGATTTTTTTGAAGGCCTAGACGTGCTGCGCAAAGGCCGCCGGGAATTTCCTAATAGCGTAGCCCTGACGTCTGACTTAGCCCAGCTTTTTACCCAATCAGCCCTCACCGATTCGGTTGCTTTTTACTTAGACAAAGCCGAGAAGCTTGCGCCTAAGTCCTACGCTAGCCAAACTAATCAGCTGGCTTTCCTAACGCAGCAAGGCCTGCTGCCTGCCGCCGCCAAGCTCAGTGCGCCGATGAAGCCAACTGCCGGGGAGCCCGCTCTGCGCAGTAACCAAACGCTGCTGGCCCTACTCACGAAAGCTACTGGCACTGCACCAGCTACTGCCACGGGGCCGCTGCTCCTAAGCGAGGCATCATTTGCCGCGCTCTACCACGACGTGCTCCGAACGATGCAGCGCGGCGGCGCGGTCAGTGGCTGGCTACCCTATTTGCAGCAGCTCGCCGCCCAGCCCGAAAATGCCACGTACTACGAGCAGCTAGTTTTTTTGCAAGCGCTGCTGTTGCATAAGGCAGGCCGAGAGCTAGCCGCTCGCCAAACCCTGGCCCCGCTCGCCGCGGGCACGAGCGCCACGGCTGCTTACTATCAGTATTTGCTGGGAATTTGGCAATTACAACAGCAGCAGTACGCGACTGCTGCCGCGCAGTTCGACCTTGCCGCAACGCACGGGCTGCCCCTGGCCCAGGCCGCCCGCGGGTGGGCACTGGCCCTAGGTGGGCCAGCCGATTCGGCGCGCGTGGCAGCGCAGCGCTTGGCCACGAGTGCCGACACAGCCCAACGCCCCACAGGGCGGCAACTGTTGTCTGCGCTGGCCAGCACCAACAAAATAGAGCTAGGCAAACAGGTGCCGGTCATTGGTAGCCAGCTGCTGAAGCAGGCGCAACAGGCCGAGCAAAGCCCTGTCAGAGCTACTAAGCTCTACCAGCAATTACTAAAAATAGCGCCCTTTAATGAGCAAGCCGTGCTAGCGGCTGCCTGCTTCTACACGGCCCGCAAGCAACCTAGCGACGCTTACGAAGCCCTGCGCCTTGGCTTAGTGGAGAACCCGACTTCGGTGCCGCTGCAACACGCCTTTGTGCTGGCGGCAGCCGATGCAGGCCTGGCCGAGCTGGCCCAGCCCGCGCTCGACCAACTGCGAACGCACCTAGACGCGGCTACTTACGCTAACTTGCTGTCGCAATTCGCGGCGCGCCGGGCGGCCCACGCGGCGGCAATGACCGCCTTCTCCGCCGATGCTGCGCCCGTGCCCACTTCTCGCCGCTAACTTTTTCTGCCCATGCTTGCTGCTAGTACCTCGCCGTTCGTTATTCAAACCACCAACATTGCTAAGGAATACGTGATGGGCACCGAGCACATTCACGCCCTGCGCTCGGTGAGCATCGACATCAAGCGCGGGGAGTACGTGGCCTTCATGGGGCCATCGGGCTCGGGTAAAAGCACGCTTATGAACATTGTAGGCTGCCTCGATACCCCGAGCAGCGGGCAGTATGTTCTTAATGGTCAAGATGTGAGTCGCATGAGCGACAACCAGCTGGCGGAGGTGCGCAACAAAGAAATTGGCTTCGTTTTCCAAACGTTTAACCTGTTACCGCGCTCCTCTGCCCTCGAGAATGTGGCCCTGCCCCTCATCTATGCGGGGCTTAGCAAGCGCGAGCGCAACGAGCTGGCCCTGGAGTCATTGCGCTCAGTGGGCCTGGCCGACCGCGCTGGCCACCGCCCCAATGAGCTCAGCGGTGGCCAGCGCCAGCGCGTGGCCATTGCGCGCGCGCTCGTCAACACCCCCAGCGTACTGCTGGCCGATGAGCCCACTGGTGCCCTCGACTCCAAGACCAGCTACGAAATCATGGGCTTGTTTGAGGCGCTCTACGCCAAAGGCAACACCATCATCATGGTGACGCACGAAGAAGACATTGCCCACTACGCCCATCGCATTGTGCGCCTCCGCGATGGCCTCATCGAAACCGATGACGTAAACCACAACGTGACGCAGCCCGCCGTCAACTCGTTGAGCGCCTAAGGTACCAAGTAACCGCCACCCCAATCAAAGCGTAGCCTACCTGTACTACGGTTTAGTTTACTTAGCCATCGCCTCGCCTAGTCAGCCTGCGCAGCAGGCGTATCTGCGAAATCTTAAAATCCGTTTGAATCTGCGATGAAAATTTACACCAAAACTGGCGACCAGGGGCTAACCTCACTCATTGGCGGGGCGCGCGTACCCAAGTCGAGCCTGCGCATTGATTGCTACGGCACGGTCGATGAGCTAAACTCCTACCTAGGGCTACTGCGCGACCAAGAAGTGAACGCTCCCCGCCGCGGATTGCTAAAGGAAATACAAGACCGGCTGTTCACCATTGGCTCGCACCTGGCTACCGACCCCGACCACGAAGTGCACAAGCGCCTGCCCGACCTGCACGCCGCCGATATAGCGCTGCTCGAAACCGAAATGGACCAGCTAAACGAAACTCTGGCCCCGTTGCGCGAATTCGTGCTGCCCGGTGGGCACCCGGCAGTGTCGTTTGGGCACGTAGCGCGCTGTGTATGCCGCCGGGCCGAGCGCCTGGCCGTGGAGCTGCGCGCAAGCTCGCCCGTAGAAGACTTGGTTATCATGTATCTCAACCGGCTGTCCGATTACCTCTTTGTGCTAAGCCGGGCCATGGCCCACGACCTAGGCGTAGAAGAGGTGACCTGGAAACCCCGGCTATAATTTGCCGCTTGCTTCTCGTCTGCTAGCGCTTTACTGCAACTTTTAGCTGGTTGGCCTGTCCCTACTTTTGCCTTTCCCACCCACTCTGGCGTTCGCTTGCCGGCCGCCTTCTGATTAACCCCTGCTACTCCACCATGCTTGACACTTTGACCATCGACGTGCAGCCCGCTGCCACGTCTCGCCTCGCCGAACTCGACCTGGCTAATCTTGAATTCGGCAAATCCTTTGCCGACCACATGCTGGCCGTTGAGTACCGTGATGGCGAATGGCAGCAGCCCCGCATCCTACCCTATGGCCCCCTGGCCATCAGCCCGGCTAACTCGGCCCTACACTACGGACAAGCCATTTTTGAGGGTGCCAAAGCCTATCGGCAGGCCGACGGTAGCGTAGGCCTATTTCGGCCGCTCGACAACTGGCGCCGCCTCAATGCCTCGGCCGAGCGCATGGCGATGCCCACCATTCCCGAAGACATCTTCCTGCAAGGCTTGCGCGAGCTGGTAAAGCTCGATGCAGGCTGGGTACCCAGCGCGGCGGGCAGCTCGCTCTACATCCGCCCCTACATGTTTGCCACCGATGGCTTCCTGGGGGTGCGGCCATCCGAGACCTACCACTTCGGTATCATTACTTGCCCGGTAGCAGCGTTCTTCAACAAGCCTGTGCGCGTGCGCTTCGAGCAGAAATACGTGCGCGCCGCCCCCGGTGGCGCCGGCTACGCCAAAAACGCGGGCAACTATGGCGCGGCTATGCTGCCTAGCAAGCTGGCCCAACAGGAGGGCTATCACCAGCTGTTGTGGACCGATGCCTCGGAGCACCAGTATGTAGAAGAGTCCGGCGCCATGAACGTTATGTTTGTTATTGACGGCACGCTCATCACGCCCGAGCTTTCCACTTCCATCCTCGACGGTATTACCCGCCGTTCAGTATTGCAGTTGGCCCACGACTGGGGTATGCCCACAGAAGAGCGCCGTGTATCGAGCCGCGAAATAATAGCTGCTATTCAGGAAGGCCGCCTCACTGAAGCCTTTGGCGTGGGCACGGCTGCTACTATCGCTGCCATTGCTACCATCGGTCACGAGGGCCACGACTACGACCTGCCGGCCCTGGCCGACTCGTCGTTTGCCCGCCGGGTAGGGGCCGAGCTAGAAGCCATCCGCACGGGCCACGCGGCCGACCCGCACGGCTGGATGGTGGCCGTGTAGCGCCTCCTTTGCTTTAGAAAAGCCGCCCGGCACACGGGCGGCTTTTTTCATGCCGACCTTTGCCATCGCAACGGCGTATGCTACGCCCTAGGCCATTTCAATTAGTTATTCACATGACCCAAGACCAGATAAAGGACTTGAAGGGCCGCGCCGAGGCTCTGAGGAGGTATCTTTGACTACGATACCCGTAAAGAACAAGTAGTCAGTGCCGAAGCCGAAACCTTGGCGCCTAATTTTTGGGACGATTCTAAAGCCGCGGAAGCCAAGCTGAAAGAAATCAAAAGCATCAAAACCTGGACCGACGACTACGAGGCTGTGCAGCAGGCCGTAGCCGATACCGACGTGCTCTTTGACTTCTACAAGGAAGGCGAGGCCACAGAAGCCGAAATTCAGGCCGAGTACGAAGCTACCCAGCAGAAGGTAGAAGCGCTGGAATTTAAGCGTATGCTTTCTGATGAGGAAGACCAATTGTCGGCTATCATTGACATCAACCCCGGCGCTGGTGGTACCGAAAGCCAGGACTGGGCCGAGATGCTGATGCGCATGTACATCATGTGGGGCGAAAGCAAAGGTTTCACGGTGAAACAGGTAAGCTACCAGCCCGGCGAGGGCGCGGGCATCAAGTCGGCCTCGCTCGAAATAGACGGGCCCTTCGCTTACGGTTATCTCAAAAGCGAGATTGGGGTGCACCGCCTAGTGCGCATCTCGCCCTTTGATAGCAGCGGCCGGCGGCATACATCGTTTGCGTCTGTGTTTGCTTACCCAGTAGTAGATGATACGATTAATATCGAAATCAACCCCGCCGACATTAGCTGGGACACCTTCCGGGCGGGCGGCGCCGGGGGCCAGAACGTGAACAAGGTCGAAACAGCTGTGCGCCTCACGCACGCCCCCAGCGGCATCATCATTGCGGTACAGATTGAGCGCTCGCAGCTTATGAACAAGGAGCACGCTCTGCGCATGCTTAAGTCGCGTCTCTACCAAGTAGAGATGGACAAGCGCAACGCCGAGCGCGACAAAGTAGAAGCCGGCAAAAAGCGAATCGACTTCGGCTCGCAGATTCGCAACTACGTGCTACACCCTTACAAACTCATCAAGGACCTGCGTACCGGTATCGAGCGCACCGACGTGCAAAACGTGCTCGATGGCGACCTAGACGAGTACATCAAGGGCTTCTTGATGCAAAACTAGGAATCAACGCTTTCATCTTTTGTACCAATAAAAAAGGCTGCCCAATTAGGCAGCCTTTTTTATTGGTGTTAAGCGAGATTAGAATTTATCCCAGAAGAGCTTAGTCGCTACGTTGTCGCCAGTGCTGCCAAGCGCTGCTGAGGCTGCGGTATAATTGGCGCCATTAAGGCTCTGCTCACTAGCTGGATAGGTAAAGCGACGTGGAATAACCGTAACGCCATTCAAAGGACTGGCAGCAAGCGGTAATTGTGGATAATCTAAACGCCGCCACTGTGTCCAGGATTCAGTAGGCTGGTTGTACAAGGCCACCCAATACTGGTAGCCAATTTTTTGCTTGTAATCGCCAGGAGCCGTATTATAGGCTATGGTAGGCAAAGACAAGTAAGTAGTAGCATCTGCAGTGGTACCACCCCACTCTTGTATAGAAGCTGTAACGCCAGCATTATAGTGCGAAGCAGCAGTACCCCCCACAGTAAAGCCCCGCTCCACAGCTTCGGCTAGCATCAGTTCTACTTGTGCGTAGGAGATAAGTACACCCGGCAGCGTTTGTGCCCGCAACTTATCACCGGGTTGCGATAAAGTTTCTTTATTATTAGTTCTGCCTACGTTACCGCCAGCATAGGTGCCAGCAGGTACATCAGGCGATGTAGGCTGGTTGAAGTAGTCATCCAATCGTGGGTCTACTGCTCCGGTTACTGGTACTCCGGTTGCATTTCCTGCTATGCCCTTCAATGGGTTGATGAAGGTGTTGGCACCAACAAAGTCGATACGGTTGCTATACACCAAGTCTTCGTAAAGCGGGTTGGTGTTCGGCACAGTGCGGTCGAAGGTAAGGTCGGCTGCATCAGCACTAGACGTAGGCAGTTTGCCAACAGTAGCTTCCGCCATAGTTTTTGCTTTGCCTGGGTCTACATCCGCAAGTACAAGTGCCATGCGGAGCTTCATAGCATTAGCAAACTTAAGCCACTCGGCAGTAGTGGCAGCTGCTGAAGTGCCAGGGAAGATTAAGTCATTTTCCCCAGTCCCTATGTCAGTCGATGTATCAAACTTACCGATAACAGCATCTAGCCTAGTGATGAGGTCAGCATAAATCGTTGCTTGGTCATCATATTTCGGTTGCAAGTTAGTTGCGTCCAGTGCTTGTGTGTAAGGCACATTGCCGAATACTTCGACCAAATTGGCCCAGGCATATATTTCCAGCAGCTCTGCTACAGCCAACGTATTGTTTTTATTAGCGGCAGGTACGGCAATGTCATTCGGAACGGCTGCCTTTGCAGCCCGCAGGTCAGTTATGCAGTCCCGATATAATGCATTCCAATAGTTGAGCGGAATGTTTCGGGTTATGAGGTCGTACCGCGACTCGGTCGGATAGTCGGTAGCGGCCCAATACTGCATGTAAAAGCGTAGTGGGTTCAGGTTAACGCTTGAACTAGTAACTGTCCGAACCAGCGTACGCTCTGCGTTAGAAATAAAACCAGAGGCCGAGGCACTAGCAGCGAGCTTAGGGTTAACGTTATAATCATCACCCAAATTGCTAACGCAAGAACTAGTTAGCGAGAGTGCTGCCACCCCAAGAATAAGAAACGACTTTTTCATCTTTTAATTAGAAGCTAAGACGGATATTGGCACCAAGCGTGCGGACTGCAGGATAAGCACCAGTAGAGTACCCTTGGCCATAGTTGCCAGAGCTAGCTGCATCTTCTGGGTCGGCGTCAGGCAGGTTTTTGTGGATAATCCAGAGGTTACGGCCGACGATAGAAAAATCAATTCCTCGCAAGCCACCAATTTTAGATGCCAACGCTTTTGGTAGCGAATAAGTTAACGATAACTCACGCAATTTAACGAAGCTAGCATCGTACACAAACGCTGCCGCTGGGTTAGCCGTGGTACCATAGGCAGTTGCCCCACTGTCTTCACCGCTATTATCAGCACGAACTGTGTTGCGAGTACCATCAGCTTGTACACCAGCGAAAATAACACCACCACTATTGGCAGCATAGGTGCCATCCGCATTTCTTACAATTGGGTCGCGCGAGGGGTTTCCGAGGTCATTTAGGCCCGCAGTTTCTACCGGCAGGCCCGTATCTAGGCCGTAAGCCCGGTCAAGCGAGAAGATAGTGCCACCTTGGCGAACGTCAACTAAGAAATAGAGCGAAATGCCTTTATAAGAAAGAGTATTTGAAACACCACCTGTCCAGTTCGGATTGGGGTTGGCAATTTCCTCGTTAGAGGTGGGTGACTTTTGGTAGTAGCCATTCGTGCGAACTACACGCTCGCCATCCCGGTACACAAAGTTCTGGCCGCGGATACTGTTGATAGGCCGGCCAACAGTTGCATTGGTCGTTACCCCACCTTGATACGACGCCAGTACGATGTTATCGACGCCATTGAGGAGTTCCGTAACACGGTTCTGATTTTTCGTCCAGTTAGCGTTAATAGTCCAAGTAAAATTCTCGTTACGGATAGGGCTGACGTAGCCCGAGAGTTCAACCCCGCGGTTACGTACAGTACCAGCATTCACAAAGCGGCCAGTATAACCAATCGCTCCAGATGTAGTAATATTAATAATCTGGTCGATAGTGTTCGACTGATAAACGTTGGCTTCAAAGCCAATACGGCTATTCAGGAAAGCAGCCTCTAATCCAATTTCAGCACTTTTCGTACGCTCAGGTTTCAGATTAGCATTGTTCTGAGTGCTTGGTACTGAGAACAAGGCGGTGTTACCGAAAGGGGTAGGCTTATCAAAGCCACTGTATATGTTGTAAGCAGAAGCACTGCTGCCAACTTCTGCGTAGTTGCCACGCACTTTACCGTAAGACAGCCACGGAGCTGTTTCTTTAGTCAGCTCCGAGAATACGAAACCTAGCGCAGCTGAAGGGTAGAAGTAGCTGTTATTACCCTTTGGCAGGGTAGAGGACTGGTCCCTTCTTGCCGTTAGGTCTAAGAAGACCATGTCGCGGTAGCCAAAAGTGGCATTGGCAAACACCCCGTCAACTGCCTGTTGTATATCAGCCTCAGTAGGCGGAATTAACGGAGAAATGCTATTCGACAAAGCATAAAAATCGGGGATAGCAAGGCCACCATTGGTGGCAGCATAGATAGACCTGGTCGATTGACGACGTAAGTTGGCCCCAAGCAAGCCCGTGAAGCTCACATTTTCCGCAATGCGAGCTTTGAAGTTGCCAATTAGGTCAAAGTTAGCTTCCCGATAGGTGCGGTTATAGCGGTTATAACCAGACACGTTCACGCTACCATAGGCTAGGCGCTCTTCCTGTAAATCATCGTTAGAGTCTAGGGTTACGCGGCCCAGGATATTAAACCAGTCGGTCGCTTTATACGTGAGGGCAACATTACCGAAGGTGCGATAACGAGTATCTGTTTCAAAGCTCTTCGCGCGCGACCAGTACGGATTATTCCAGTACGCACCTCTATCAGTATTCAATCCGTTAAGGTTCCAGGTAGCGTTGAGGCCTTCATATTGATAAGCCTGCTCCAATTCCTTCATATCGACGTTGGTCTGCCACCATTGCCGAAAGTTGGTCATTTGGTTTTCGCTGTAGGTGCCACTATAGCCAGTACCGTAGCGACCTTTGCCAGTTACAGCTGAGAAGTTTACGCTGGCGCTAGCCGTTAGTCGGGGCGTTATATTCAACGAACCAGCAAAGTTGATTACGTTCTTATTGACTTGGCTATTAGGCAAGATGCCTTTGTCGATAACACTATTATAGCCAAGCTTAAAAGTGCCTTTCTCGTTACCCCCGTCGATAGTGACGCTGTTGTTTAGCGTCAATGCCGTTTTGAAAAAAGTAGTCGGGTCGTTATCAGCAGCTACCCAAGCCGATTTCTGGCCAAAGTGGTTGCTGCCAGGCTGAAAGGCGTTCCATTGATATACCTGCAGATTGGGGTCGAAGCGCGGGCCAACCGAGGCATCGGCGCTTAGCTGGATATAATCGTCTTTTATCCCGTCGCCGTTGATGTCTGCTTGATTGAAATAGGGGCCATAGCCAGCACCGTATTCTTTCTGGTACTTGATAAAAGTACTTTTGTCAATCCGGCCAGCCGTGATACCACCATTAATGGTGATGCCCAAGCCCTGACGACCTTTTTTAGTGGTAATAAGGATAACCCCGTTGCCAGCTCGTTCGCCATAGAGCGCCGTTGCAGCAGCTCCTTTCAGAACGGTCATCGTGGCGATGTCATCTGGGTTAATATCGGATGCAGCATTGCCATAGTCGTAGCCGCCGCCACCTGTCTGCTGGCCGGTGCTATTAGTATTGGCGTTGCTAATCGGCACACCATCCACTACGAAAAGGGGTTGGTTATTACCAGTGATTGACTTGGTACCGCGAATCAGGATGTTGGTCGAGCCGCCTAGGGTATTGCTCTGGCGAATCTGTACACCTGCTACTTTGCCCGACAGGCCATTGATAGCGTTCGGATTGCGTGCTGCCGTTACTTGTTGGCCTTCTACTACAGTAGCAGAATAAGCTAGTGAGTTGCGGGTCCGCTCAACGTTCTGCGCCGTAACTACTACTTCATTCAGCTGCTTAGTATCAGATGTCAGGGAGACATTGATTGTTGGGCTGGTACCAATGGGCTGCTCGACTGTCGTGTATCCTACAAAGCTGAAGGTAAGCGTAGTAGCTGAAGCTGGCACATTGAGGGTAAAGCTGCCGTCATTGCCGGTGCCAGTACCGAGCGTGGTGCCCTTTACAAGTACTGTTACACCAGGCAGTCCCTCGCCACTCTTCTGGTCAGTGACCCGTCCGGAAATACTCCGACTCTGAGCCATAGCCACTTGGGAGAGGCCTGTTGTGAGTAAGATAACTAAAGGGGTAAATTGTCTCATGTGAAAAGGGGAAATAATAATGGGAGTGGAAGCAACTTCCCAATCAACCAGATTGAGCTGGCAAGATATTCACAAAAAATTAATTGACAGAACTACTTCGCTCCTTTACATGGGGCACTGATAAAAGATACAGAAATCGCAAATGAGTAGTGAGGGTTTCCTATATAATTACTTAATATTCAGTATTTTGTATGTAAAAGAGCCTTGATAGGGTCGGATTGACTATATAATAGGAACCTTGTTGGTAGCATGATAGAATCTGTGGTAGTAGGGATTTGTGTTGTGATTGATAATATATTATACAGAAAAAGGATGGGCTTAACAGCCCCCTTGCCACATACTGTTGGTAGTAGGGAGAAGATGCCACTAGTTGATTATAATGCACAGTAGATGCAGAACTAAGCAGGGTTAGCGTGTAGGTTAATAATTCTCTTCTAAATTATTAGTAAGCTGGCAGTTAATGATAGAGGAGCAACCTCCTTTATAAAACCAATATGTGTTATTCTGAAGAGGGCTCTCAATGCTCCGGTAGCCTAGGTGGTATCTGGCTACTGGCGCATTGAGCTAGCCTTAAAGTTTCTCATCCATACAATGGCTGCCAACTCGAGTATGGTTAGAGCCAGGATAGTATCAGTCGAGTATTTGGTCAGCAATCCAGTATTGATGAAACTACAATGTATGTGAAGCACTCTCAATCTGGGTTTGAAAATTATATTCTTGTTCTGGCCTTGTTTCTACTGCCGAGATGGAGCAGCCCATTGTTAAGCGCCAGGCTTGCAACAAAAATTGTGGTATAGCGAACGGCGTTTGGTAAAATTATTTTTTTTATATATATTAAAAATATATTTTTCCATAAGAACGAATTATATATTATTTCAATGGATAACTCTCGTAGGTCAGCGAATTTTATTTTGAAATATCCTGCTGACATACTCTATAATTTTTATGTGTAGAAAATAATAAGTATAGGAAAAATTTATTTAATAATATAAATATTTATATAAATTTTATTTTATTGATGTATAGTATATAAATTCATGCTATTGTCTAGCTTATTGATTGAAGTTCGAATTGGCGTGGTCTGTATAATAATTTGTTTATATTAAATAATTCTCGAAATGCATTGTCTTTTTAGTACCAAGAAATCGATGCTGTTTATTAGCAGTATTTAGGTTATCTTGCATGCCCAACTTTTAACCTTCTGTTAAGAAATAGCGAATTTTTCTATTTTACCTTCTTACATTTTTCAATGAAAAAAAGCTTACTAATGAGCTCCGTGCTCATGGTTGCCATGTCCCAAGCTGCTTTTGCTCAAACAAGAGCGATATCGGGGCGAGTGACAGACCAAAAAACCGGTGAAGGGCTACCTGGCGTGACAGTGCTCTTAAAAGGCACCACCAATGGAGCTTCAACTAATCCGGATGGAACATTCAGCTTGACTATTCCAGCTGTTAATGCCACCTTGGTATTCAGTTCGATTGGTTACGTAACGCAAGAGCGGCTTATTGGTAGTGAGTCGCAGGTTAAAGTTACTTTGGCGGTCGACTCCAAGCAGATAGATGAGGTAGTGGTAACCGGCTACGGTGGCTCTCAAGAGGTTAAGGATATTACTGGGTCGATTGCACAGGTAAAAGCAGAAAAGCTCCTGTTGCAACCAGTAGTAAGCGTGGACCAAGCGCTCCAAGGCCGAATGGCAGGTGTGAACGTTAACACCACAAGCGGTACCTTAGGTGATGTGTCGGCGATTCGTATACGCGGCGCTAACTCTATTTCGGGTAGTTCGCAGCCACTTATCGTGCTTGATGGCGTACCGTTGAATAACACAGACCAGGGTAACGTACTTAGTACTCGCTATAATCCTCTGGCCGATATTAACCCAAACGATATTGCTTCGGTAGAAGTACTGAAGGATGCTTCGGCTGCTGCTATCTACGGTTCGCGAGGTGCTAACGGGGTTCTGCTCATTACGACTAAGCGGGGTAAGTCAGGCCAGAACCGTATTGCTGTAAACAGCTTCTATGGCGTTCAGAATGCCGTGCGCACGCCCAAAGTGTTGAACGGGGACGACTTTATTGCAATTTCCAACGAAAAAGCTGCCAATGCGCGCGCTGGCAGCGTTGGGGCTCCCGGCAACTTAGGAAATACGAGTATTCCAGCAACTGGCATTGCGGCTAACATTGATGTAGATGGTGACGGTATCCCTGACCGGACTGACTGGATCAAAGAAATCTTCCGGTACGGCACGCAACAGAACTACCAGGCTGCACTCTCCGGTGGCAACGAATTTGCTTCTTACTACGCTTCGGCCGACTGGAATGACCAGAAAGGTATCATCGTCCAGAACCGCCTGCGTCGGGGTTCGAGTCGCCTGAATGTGGACCTGACGCCGAAGAAATGGTTGAAAGCCGGCGTTAGCCTAAGCTATTCCAAAACATACAACCAAGGTATCAACGGAGAAGGGGCGCTGGCAGGGGCTACAGTATCGGGCTACACTGCCCCACCTAACGTACCAGCCTACAATCCTGACGGCACGTATTACCTGAACAGTCTTGGTAACCTAGGCAATGGCAATAACGCCGTGCCTAGCACATATGCCCCCAACGCATATTTCCACATTATTGGTAACCTGCGTGAAAACCGCAACGACAACACGTCGGAGCGGACGCTAGGCAATACCTATCTGACGATAGAGCCAATAAAGGGTTTATTGCTGACCACTAAATACGGTATTGATTACAATACCAACTTCGAGGACCAGTACAGCAGCCCCATCCTAGGTGGCCTTGGCCGTCAAATTGGGCAGGGCCTGGTGCAAGATTATAATACTACCCGCACCCAGTTCAACTGGCAGAACTACGCTAATTACACCCACGTTTTTGGGGGTAAACACAATGTAGGATTACTGGTTGGTTTGGAATATCAGGGCACCCGCACAAAGCGTATTTATAGCGTAGCGAATGATTTTGCTGACCCACGTTTTCAGTCCATCCTAGATGGCTTGTATTCGGGTACACTCACTGGCGGTGGTCAAGAGTTCAATACTGGCTTCCGGTCGTATTTCGCTCAAGTTAACTATAGCTTCGGTGACAAATACTACGCCCAGTTTACAGCGCGTACAGATGCTGCGTCTGTGTTTGGTGCCGATAACCAGAATGGTTACTTTCCCAGCGGTTCGGTAGGCTGGCGTATTTCGCAGGAAAACTTCCTGAAGGACGTAACTTTTATCAACGACCTGAAGGTGCGGGCCAGCTATGGTACCCTAGGTAACTCCAACGGTATCGGCTCTTATGCCTCGCGCACTCTTATCGGCGGGGGGCTATATGCTGCTGCTAACGGTTTCAGCATTTCGCAGGCTGGTAACCCTTCCTTGCAGTGGGAAAAATCTAAAAAGCTAGACATTGGTTTGGATGCTGCTTTCTTAGGTAGCCGACTCAATGTAACGTTTGACTACTTCAATAACAACATTGATGGTCTGCTACTTGCTGCCCCGGTGCTACGGACGACTGGGGTGCCCGGCGCTTCCGTAAACCGCAACATTGGCGCGATGGATAACCGTGGGCTAGAATTGGCTATCAATACGATTAACGTGCGCACGGAAAGCGGCTTTTCCTGGACTTCAAACATTAATGGTACCATCCTGCGCAACCGCGTGAAGGCCTTGGCTACCCCTAATGACATCATCTCTGGTAGCCAGCGCGCTAGCATTGACCGTGCCCTAGGTGTGTACTTCCTGCCTCAGTGGGCTGGTGTGAACCCAGCCAACGGCAATGCACAGTTCTATGACGCCAATGGCAATATTAAGCAGTACGATGCTGCCTACACTGCTAATGCAACGACTACCCAAGGTCGTTGGCTCAATGCTAATGGCGAAGTAACTTCGGCTATCACTACAGCTGATTTCAAGTATACCGACAAGACGGGCTATCCTACCTTCTATGGTGGCTTCGATAACACCTTCTCTTTCAAAGGTCTTGACCTTGGTGTGTTCTTGCAATACAGTGGTGGTAACCAGATTTATAACGGCTACCGGGCTGCTCTGCTGAGCAATAGCTTGCAAAACAATATTGAGGAGATTAAAGACCGTTGGACGACGCCGGGCCAGCAAACTGATATTCAGAAGCTGGTATTGCGCGATGTGGTTTCAACCCAGGCTTCTACCCGGTGGTTAGAGAGCGGCGATTTCCTGCGGGTGCGTCAGCTCAGCCTAGGCTATAATTTTCCGAAGAATGTAATCAACAGCTTGAGCCTGACCAATATGCGGATTTATATATTGGTGCAGAACGTCTATAACTTCACGAAATACAAAGGCCTCGACCCGGAAGTGAACTCTAACACTGGTAGCAACATTGCTTACGGGGTCGACGGCCGTTCGGTACCAGTGCCCCGTAGCTTCACGGTAGGGCTAAACCTAGGTCTTTAATATTTGCCTGCACTTCCTTATTTATATGATTTACAAGTCTATTTTGCGGCAAGCTGCTATTTGCGCGCTGCTACTTGCTCCACTGGCTGGTTGCGACGTCTTGACGCAAGTGCCGCCCGCCGCCTTATCTGACGCTGAGGCTTTTGCTACTCCTGACCGCATTTCTAAGTCGGCGGTGGGTATGTACGACCAATTGCAGAATGCCGAATTTTTAGGTGGTCGGGTGCTCATCTACGGTGATATTCGTAGCGATGATACAAACGCCGCTGGCTACTTCGGCAACGTATCTACTTTCAACATGCAGCCCAATGATGGGACTGCATCAAACGCTTGGACGGGGGGCTACCGTTCGCTGTATGGGGCTAACTACTTCTTACAGCAGATAGCCAAGTATACTGGCGTAACTAGCCCAGCATTAGAGGCCCAGTATATTGGCGAAGCAAAGTTTATCCGCGCACTGATTTTCTTCCATCTAGTAAACTTGTACGCGCAGCCGTACAACTTTACTGCTGATGCTTCTCACCTTGGTATTCCGCTGCAACTAACGGCTCCTGACGCATCGACTGCATTTGATGCCAGCCAGAACTTGCCTCGCTCTACCGTGAAGGAGGTATATGCCCAGATTGAAAAGGACCTAGGCGACGCAATCACCGCGCTGCCAGAGGTGTACGCAAGTTCGTTTGATAATACTTCGCGGGCTACCAAAGACGCCGCTCGTACATTGCTCTCACGGGTATACCTGTACAAAGGACAATACGCAGATGCCGCTGCCATGGCTGGCACCGTTATCTCGGGTAATCGTCACTCCTTGCAGTCTCTCCCCACGGCGCCCTTTGCACTGGCAGCCCAAACGCCGGAGAATATCTTCTCGATTGCAATGAATTCGGCCGATAACCCCAACACCAACAATGCGCTTGGGCAGCACTATGGTCGCACAAAGCGTAACGACATTATCGTTACGCCCTACGCTCGGATTGACAGCACCCAGTTCCGCAGCAAAGACCGCCGTCGTACCCTGTTGCTTGACCCAGCTACTTACCCAGCTACTGCTTCAGTCAACGTTTCCACGCTGAAGTATCCGAACGGTCCTTTCGATAACGTGCCGATTGCACGCTACTCAGAAGTGTTGTTGAACCGAGCCGAAGGTTTGGCCCAAACTGATGCTGGTATCAGCGCAGACGCTATTGCACTGCTCAATACAGTGCGCAGCCGTTCGGTGCCCGCAATAGCAGCCTATCCTGCTTATACCGCTGCTAGCTTTGCTTCTAAGCAAGCTCTAATTGATGCTATTCTGTTTGAGCGCCGACTAGAGCTAGCTTTTGAGGGTCACCGCTACTATGACTTGCTGCGCTACAAGCGTAATTCTAGTCGGGTAAATTATGGCGACCCTAAAGAAATTTTCCCGATTCCGCAAGTCGACATTCAGCAAAACCCCAACCTAGTACAGAATCCTGGTTATAACTAGGTGCAAGCAGGGATTTCGTCCCGTTGCACTAAAAATAACAAGAGTAAACAAAAGCCCCAACCGAGCATACGGTTGGGGCTTTTGTTTGGCGTGTCAAAGTCGCGCTACCACGGGGCTATCAGCTTTTGGCTGGCGAAGCCACACTAGAATTGCCTCAGCTACCTCCTCCGTGCTCCGCAGCTTTTCCTCGGCGTGCAACTCCGCAAACTTTGCCCGCTCGCTAAACTGCCCCTCTGCTGCTGTGCGAATGTGTGCTTGCATGTCCGTATCGACTACGCCGGGGGCAAGGGACCAGATGCGCACTCCAGAGCCGCGGAGGTCTTGTTCCTTCTGAGCAGTTTCGGAGAGAGCGTTGAGTGCCGCCTTCGAGGCACAGTAGGCAGCCCAGCCATCGACGGGGCGCTGGGCGGCACCGCTGCTGATGTTGAGCACGATACGTGGAATGCTACCTAGGCCGCCATAAGCGCTTATGAACGTGTTCATGAGCATGGCAGGGGCTACTGTATTCAGGTCGAACACGAACTGGAAGTGCTCGTTGGGCAACTCGCCCACGTAGCCGATTTCGCCTAGCGTGCCCGCGTTGTTGATGAGCGTGAGGCTCTGCGCATCGGGGCGGGGCAAGAATATTTTTCCTAGGTTGTGCTCAACGGCTTCGATATCGGAAAGGTCAAGCGGCTGGTGCTGGTAGCGCGCATGCTCGATGGTGGCGTGGCGCGAAATACCAAGCACCTGCGTATCGGGGCGCTGGAGAATGGCTTCGGCTAACGCACGGCCTAGGCCTTGGCTGGCGCCCGTGATGAGGTAATAATGCATAAGCGGGAATGAACAGCGGCCCCAAAGACAAGAGCCGGTAGTCAGCTAGTTACGTACTGACTACCGGCTCCGTTGGCTTCTGCTACCCTAGGTGGCAGTTTAGCCCGTTCTACTCATAGAATGTACTGGCTCAAATCGCGGTTTTTCACCATGTCGCGCAAGCGCTCTTCTACGAGTTGGGGTGTCACCGTGAGGTGGGTGCCAGCGGGCAACTGGTCGGGTACATCGAAGAGCAGGTCGTTTAGCAGCCGGCTCATGACCGTGTGCAAGCGGCGGGCACCGATGTTTTCTACCTCCGAGTTGACTTCAAACGCGATTTCGGCCAGGCGCGACAGGGCTGCGTCGTCGAAGTCCAGCTGCACGTCCTCTGCAGCCAGCAGGGCTTGGTACTGCTTGGTAAGCGCGTTTTTGGGGTCTTTCAGAATGCGGTAGAAGTCGTCCTTAGTCAGGCTTTGGAGCTCGACGCGGATGGGGAAGCGGCCCTGCAGCTCGGGAATGAGGTCGCTGGGCTTGCTCACGTGGAAAGCGCCCGCGGCGATAAACAGAATGTGGTCGGTGTTGACAACACCATACTTGGTGTTAACGGCCGAGCCTTCCACGATAGGCAACAGGTCGCGTTGCACCCCCTGGCGGCTTACGTCGGGGCCGCCGCTCTTGCCGCTGCCGCTGGTAGCCACCTTGTCGATTTCGTCGATGAAGATGATACCCGAGTTTTCGGCCTGGCGGATGGCTTCTTCCTTTACCTCGTCCATATCCACGAGTTTGGCGGCTTCTTCATCAAGCAGCAGCTTGCGGGCTTCGGCCACGCTCACTTTGCGCTTGCGCGACTTCTTCGGCATCATGCTGCCTAGCATGTCTTGCAGGCCCGACATGGTGGCCTCGTCCATCATGCCCGGTGCACCCATAATGCCTACGCTGGGGCCCGACTGTGCTACATTGATTTCGATGCGGCGGTCCTCCAACTCGCCGTTGCGAATTTTCTGGCGGAAGCGCTCACGGGTGCGCTCGTTCAGCTCCTGGTCAGAAGTTGGGATGGCGTCGGCCGCGATGCTCTCACCGCTAATACCGAAGCCTAGGCTGCCCCCGCTGCCGTTGGCCGGAGCTTTCATAGGCGGAATGAGGGCGTCGAGAATAATATCCTCTACCGCCTGCTGAGCTTGGGCCTTCACTTCGTCTTGGCGGCGCTGGCGCAGGCGGCTTACCGACTGCTCGGCTAGGTCGCGCACCATGCTCTCCACGTCGCGGCCCACGTAGCCGACTTCCGTAAACTTGCTGGCTTCAACCTTCACGAAAGGCGCGTCGGCGAGGTGCGCTAGGCGGCGAGCAATCTCGGTTTTGCCCACGCCAGTGGCCCCAATCATCAGGATATTATTGGGTACAATCTCCTGCTGCATGTCAGCCGGAGCGTGCAGGCGGCGCCAGCGGTTGCGCAGGGCGATAGCCACGTGGCGCTTGGCCTCGTGCTGGCCGATGATGTACTTGTCGAGCTCGGCCACAATCTGGGCCGGGGTAAGAAAGGTGTCGTTGAGCATTCGGGTCTGGTAGTTCAGGCGGCGCGACCTAGGCGGGATGTTTAGGCCATGCCGTCAGGAAGCAATACTTCTAAACAGCTGCTGGCCCAAGAAGATGCTGTGCGGGCGCCGCATGACAAAGTTTTACTGGTTTTTTTTAAACAGGTTATTCAAGCTACGGCTGAGGGTGAAGTAGTTGCTCGACCCCGCCGCTTGCAGCGTAGCATGGGTATAGTCGAGCTGAAACTGGCTGATGCGCAACAAAAAACCGAAGCTAAAGCCCGCACCGCCGCCCGTGTTGTCGAGGCGCAGCTCGCGGGCTTGCAAGTGGTTGTAGCCCACCCGCGCCCGAAAACCGGTACCTAGGAGCAGCTCGGCGCCTACCGTGAAGTGCCGGGCCAGGTTGTCGCCAAAGTTGCGGCTGGCCCGCACGGTGTCGCCGCTGGCAGTGGTCGTGCCCGGCGCGTTAGGGTCGAGGTACTGAATATTCCACTGCTGCAGGTGGTGGGCAGTGAACGTAAAGCGCAGCGGCATATGCTCGGGCTTGATGGTGGTGCCCAGCTGCACATCGAGCGGCAGCGGCTCGCGGCTGCTGGCTATGTAGGGCTTTAGCATGTAGCCCGCATTCTTTACCACCAGCCCCACCGTAAAGTCTTGCTCGCTGGGCTTATACAGTACACCTGCATCGCCGACTAGGGCTACGGCCCGGTTGGTAGCTAGGCTCGACACGGCCAGCTTAGCCGCCAGCCCAAAGGTAAACTTGCCCTTGGTGTACGAGTCGGCCCCGGTAAAAGCGTATTCATTGACCCCGACGGTACCTAGGGGGTTGCCAGCCGCATCAAAGCTCGGGATATCACCATAGTTCAAGTACGTGAAGCCCAGTCCAAAACGTCCGCGCTTCTCGGTGTTGAACGCGTAGGCGGCGGTGCTTTGCTTGATGCTGCCCACATAGGCCACGTAGCTAATGGCCGCCACCTGGTCCATCTCCTTGTTTAATAGCGCGGGGCTGCCGAAGAGTTGCGTGGGGTCGCTGCTGCGAGCCGAGGCATTCATGCCCCCGCTGGCGGCCAACTGCGCCGAAGGCGGCAAGCTCAGAAAGGGAAAAGCTGTGCGCCCACCAACCTGCGCCTGCGCCAGATGCGCCCCTAGGCCCCCAAAAAGGACTATTAACCAGCGCGCGGAGAGGTGCTTCATAAGGCTAAAGTTACGGGGCCAGGTAGCTTGGGCTTGGTAGTCCGAGCGCGAGCGTAGCGAGCAGGTTCGTCAGTAAATGTTCGCTTACGTTGATGCTTGCTGCGCTCGTGCTCGCGCTACCAAGTCTAGGCTCTTTTTACTGTACCTCCACGCTGGGGCCTACTGGGGCCGGGGCCTCGTCGCGCACAGGCAAAGACTGCGGGCGAGCCACTTTCTCTTGCAAAAGGGCTATTTCCAGCACGTCGTCGACCCGCTCGGCGTAGTGAATGGTAAGGCCCTTGAGGTAATCAGCCGTGATTTCCTCCACATCCTTGCGGTTTTTGGGCGACAGTATGATGTCGCGCACGCCGGCACGGCGGGCCGCTAGCAGCTTTTCCTTGATGCCACCTACCGGCAGCACCCGCCCGCGCAGGGTTATCTCGCCGGTCATGGCGAGGTGCGGGCGCACTCGGCGCTGGGTGTAAGCCGAGGCAATGCTCGTAAAAATGGCGATACCCGCGCTCGGCCCATCCTTCGGAATGCCGCCTTCGGGGAAGTGAATGTGCAGGTCGTACTGCTCAAACAAGCGGTAGTCGATACCTAGCTCATCGGCGCGAGCGCGCAGGTAGGAGAGGGCTGTAATGGCCGACTCCTTCATTACGTCGCCGAGCTGGCCGCTGAGCGTGAGCTTGCCGCGGCCCCGGCTCAAGAGGCTTTCTACGAACAGGATATCGCCGCCCACACTTGTCCAGGCCAGGCCCGTCACCACGCCCGCCGTATCCGATTCCTGGTAAAGGTCGCGGTCGAAGCGTGGCGCCCCCAGGATTTTGAGCACGTCCTGCGGCTCTATCACACTCGGCAAGGTTTCTTTGCCAGCCTTACGGCGGGCCAGGTTGCGGGTAAGGGCAGCCAGCTGCCGGTCGAGGTTGCGTACGCCGCTTTCACGGGTGTAGTCATCGGCCACGCGGTGCAGCGCTTGGTCAGTAATTTTCACTTCCTGCTCACCTAGGCCGTGCTCGCGCAGCTGCTTAGGCCAGAGGTGCTTCTTGGCAATCTGAGTTTTCTCTTCCTGCGTGTAGCCAGTCAGGTCGATAATCTCCATTCGGTCGCGCAGCGCGGGCTGAATGGTTTCCAGCGAGTTGGCCGTTGCAATGAACAACACCTTGCTCAAGTCATACTCCACCTCTAGGTAGTTGTCGGTGAAGGTCGAGTTTTGCTCGGGGTCCAGCACCTCCAACAGCGCCGAACTAGGGTCGCCGCGGAAGTCGCTGCTCACCTTATCTATCTCATCGAGAATAATAACCGGGTTGCTGGCGCCCGCCTTCTTAATCTGCGAAATGATGCGCCCCGGCATGGCGCCCACGTAGGTCTTGCGGTGCCCTCGTATTTCGGCTTCGTCGCGCACGCCGCCTAGGCTCATGCGCACGTACTTGCGGCCTAGTGCTGTGGCTATGCTGCGCCCCAGCGAGGTTTTGCCCACGCCGGGCGGGCCGTAGAGGCACAAGATGGGTGCCTTTAGGTCTTGCTTCAGCTTCAGCACCGCCAGGTATTCCAGAATGCGCTCTTTCACCTTTTCGAGGCCAAAGTGGTCGGCATCAAGTATTTTCTTGGTACTCTTGAGGTTAAACTTATCTTTGGTGTACTCGCCCCACGGCAGGTCGAGCAAAAACTCGACGTAGTTGAGCGTCACCGGATAGTCGGGCGACATCTGGTTGATGCGCGCCAGCTTGCTCACTTCCTTGTCAAAGTGCTTGGCCACGTTTTCGGGCCAGTTTTTGGCCTTGGCGCGGGTTTTCAAGTCAGCTACGTCCTGCTCGGCGCTCTCGCCTTGCCCTAGCTCGTCTTGCAGCGTTTTGAGCTGCTGGCGCAGAAAGTACTCGCGCTGCTGCGCATCGATGCCCGTGTGCACCTTAGTGCGGATGTCATTCTTAATTTCGAGCAACTCAATCTGCCGCAGCAGGGCTTCGAGCAGCTGGCCGGCCTGCGCCTCGGGGTCAGCCAGCTCCAGGAGCTGCTGTTTGGCGGGCAGGTCGAGCTGCACATTCGACGACAAAAAGTGAATGAGGAAGGCCGGCGACTGAATACCATCCAGCATGGCGCGCGCCTCGTTCGGAATTTCGGGCGTGAGTTCCAGCACCTTGCTCGCGGCTTCGCGCAAGCTTTGTAGCAGCACCAGCTCGCCGTCTTTGTCAGCATCAAGGGCTCGCTCGTCAAAGTACGTGACGCGCGCCGTAAGCTGGGGCGTGAATGTAACCTGCTCCGTGATTTGAAACCGTAGCTGCCCCTGAATGATAATAGTTACCTGCCCATCGGGCTGCTCTATCAGCTTCAAGATGCGGGCTAGCGTGCCCACCGGGTAGAGGTCATCTAGGCCTGGCTCGTCGGCCTCAGGGTTGCGCTGGGCCACCACGCCCACCAGCTTTTCATTTTTGGCCGCCAGCTTGCGCACCAGCCGAATGCTTTTCTTGCGGGTCACCGTCACGGGTAGCACCACGCCCGGAAACAACACGGTGTTGCGCACTGGCAACAATGCCAGCACCGCCGGCGCATCGTCGGTCGAGATAAGGTGGTCGGGGTCAGCCGCCATAATGGCAATGGCTTCCGGAGCCGAGTCGGAGCCCCCAGCTAGCAATAAGCTGGGGCGGGAAGTAGCAATGGTCATCAGCAGAAAGTAAGGGCGCCGCTAGGCAGCCAACTGGCTGCCAGAGTGGCAGCCACGAGCCCGCGCCTAAGGTAAGGCGGCGCAAGGACAATACGAGTTCAAGGGGCGTGCCAGCCTAGTGGGGCCGCCAAAGCGGCGCACCTAGGGGCAGTTTGAGGGCGGTGTACGGTATAAATGGCGGCTGTGTATGAACTTGCATCTTAGTTCTGCTTATCAAGTAGTTTAATATGCGTAGCCTATCGGTTTATTACTATCCTTTGCGATGGATTTGGGCAGCCTGGCTGCTCCTGAGCCTAGGCACTACAGCCACTGCCCAGCCGCGCCCCCGCGCCCCTAAGGCCAAGCCCGCGCCCGTGGCCAGCCCAGCGGCGCGGACACCGGTGGCCCGCCCGGCCTACCAGCAGCGGGCGCTGCCGGGCCGCCTCAGCCGCCGCCTGCGCGTGCGCCCCGATGGTACTCCCGATTTCGTAAATGTTAATAAAATAGCCTTTTACGAGGATAAAAAGGCGCTGCGGGCCATTCAGCGGGCCGAGCGGCGACGGCACTATGCCGAAGCACGAGCGCTGCTCACCAAGTACGTAGCGCAGTTCGGCATCGAGAACTTTTACCGCAATACCGACCTGCTGTGGCACCTAGGGCAGCTGCTGCAGCGCGACTCTACCCAGCAGGAAGTAGCCAAGGCATATTTCCGCCTGGCGCTTAAACACCACCGCACCGATATTAAGCGGGTGCAGCTCTACTACGATTCGTTGGAAGAGAAAAACGCTGACCTCTACGTGCCGCTCAAGGTGTACTACGACGTGGTGGAGTATCGTAAGAGCGTGAACACGTTTCACCCGCCCAAAAACGTGTATACTAACATGGGCGACGCTATCAATTCGAAGTTTCCCGACTACGGCCCAACCCTGGGCGCTGGCGATTCGGTGTTGCTATTCTCGTCCAAGCGCCTGGCGCGGCGCGGCGTGCGCCCGCAGCCCGACGAAAACCTCTACGTGTCGCACCGCGAAGGCCCCAACTATTGGTCGGAGGCCGAGCCGCTGCCCAAGCCCATCAACTCGCCCGATAACGAAGGCTCGGCGTGCTTCTCGCACGATGGGCGCACCATCTTTTTTGCGCGCTGCGAGTGCGCTACCTGCCACGGTAACTGCGACTTGTACAGCGCCACGCTGGGCAAAGATGGTAAGTGGGGTGTGCCCAAAAGCCTGGGTCCACTGGTCAACTCCGCCGCCTGGGATTCGCAGCCCACCCTCTCGCCTAAGGAAGACACCCTCTACTTCGCCTCCGACCGCCTAGGTGGCTTTGGCTTGTCGGATATCTACTTCACCGTGAAGCAGAAAAACGGCCAGTGGGGCCGCGCCCAGAATATGGGCCCAGTCGTGAACACCCGCGAGAGCGAGGTAAGCCCTTTCTTTCATCCGCTCTACCAAGTGCTGTATTTCAGCTCGCGGGGGCAGCTGCTCAACTTCGGCGACTTTGACATCTACAAAACGTACCGCGTGGCGGGCCACTGGCAGGAGCCGCGCAACATCGGCCCGCTCGTAAACGGCAAAGGGTCAGAGTACTACTTTACCATTGATAGCCAGAGTAAGAACCTTTACTACGCCCGCTCCGAGGAGCAAGACATCGCCAACCTCGACCTGTACTCGTTTCCGCTGCCCATGGAGGCGCAGCCCCTGGCTACGACTGAGGTAGCCGGCAAGCTGGTAGACTCGGTGAGCCGAAAGCCGCTACAGGGCATTGTCAGTATTATCGACCTAGATAATGGTATTGAGGTAGCTAGCAAATACTTGCGTCCCGATGGCTCTTTCAATTTTGAGTTGATAGAAGGTTCGCACTATGTCATGCTCATTCAGAGCCCCGATGCCTTTACCGTGGAGAAGCAGTTTGCCCTGAAAGGCGATACGGTGATGACCCTGCTTACCAATAGCATCGACTACAAGCTGCCGCTCATCTTCAAAAATATTGAGTTTGAGGCCAATAAATCAGGCATCCGGCCTGCGATGCAGCCCACGCTCGACCGCATCACCCTGTTTTTGGTAGACCATCCCGACTTCAAACTCAATATAGCCGGGCACACCGATGGCCGGGGTGACCCCGACGTAAATGAAAAGCTGTCGCAGGACCGGGCCGAGGAAATACGCCGCTACATCGAGCGCAAAGGCAAGCTAGGCCCCAACCGCATCGAAAGCTTCGGCTACGGCTCCAGCAAGCCTCTTAAAAATGAGGTTACGGAAGACGACGCCCGCATCAACCGCCGAGTAGAGTTTCGGCTGATTAAGCCAGAGTAAGCAGCCTAGGGCTGCTCGCTTCCGTGTAGCACATAGCGTTTTTAGAAACCAATATCTTGACCAATGCCTAGCGCTGAAGAGAAGCAACGCCGAAAAGTGGCTATGCGACAGCTTAAAACAGCGCAAGCAACTTCTTTGCTGTCTCGTATGCCAGTAACTGGCAGTCAGCTAAAAGCCTTATTCGAGTACTTGGATGATAAGCTTTCTGAGCAAGGCTGCAACGATACGCTGTATCACACAGCGCAATTCGCAGCAGAAACCGGTTTATCGTTCGCAAACCTCAAGGCTTGGTTAGAAGCAGAGGGAGGCTACTGCGACTGTGAAGTGATAGCTAACGTGGAAGAAAAGTTTGAGAGCCTGACTTAGGCAGCTAATGCTAACCTAGCCACTCAAACGACGCTTTCTACCACAACTTCGTGTCCGTGATGCCGGGTGGCAGCGGTGCCATCGTGCTGAGGCCCAGTACACACCAACCGGGCTCGACGCCGAAGGTATTGCCGGGTAGCACGTGGCTCACCCAGCGAATCAGCGTTTGGCCGGTGTACTCGTGGGTAGTCGGATTGAGTTCGCGCAGCACCAAGGCGTCGCCTACTTGAAAGTTCTGGTCGTTTTTGCGCACATCAAACGGCTTGGAACCGCTGGCTACGGCGCTAAATGAATCGGGCCAAATAGTAAGCTCGTGTGTACGGCGAGGTACGGCAACGCTAGTAGGATGCGACGAAGAAGAATAAGCGTTCATAATTAATGTAGTATTAACGGGTTATTTGCAGAAGAAAACCACCTAGGGCCAGGTGAAACGCATAACCCCCTTCCGGCTGCCAGCTGCAAGGCCGGCGGGCGGAAGGGGGGTGGGAGTAGCTATAAAACGGCCCGGCTGCGCAGATGGTTCGGTGAAAACGAGAGCGAACTAGGGAAGAAATTGTTAAGAATGAGCTACTAATGAAAAGTAGCCTAAGCCACAAAGATACTAGTGTGCAGCTAAATTAGCCTTAGCTGGGCGGCGGAGGCAAGGGCAAAGGTTGGTCGCGCATGCACTTGAAATGACCCTGTGGGCACTTGGCAAAGCCTATTTTGGAACACGGCCGGCAAGGTAAACCCAATACTTCGAGGGCTTGAAAACTAGTACGGTAGGGGTACATACCAAACTGCGGCACCGTGTTGCCCCACACGCTAAAAATTTCTTTTCCAAAAGCGGCCGCAATGTGCATCAGTCCCGTGTCGTGGCTTACCACGAAGTCGGCCTGCTGCACCAGCGAGGCCGACTGATGCAGCGAAAACTGCCCGCAGGCGTTGAAGACGGGCGAGTGAGGGCGCTGAAAAGCCAGCTCAATGACGTGGCCGGTACTTTCGTCTTCGGGGCCACCTAGGAGCACCACGGGTCGGGGCGCCAGCTTAGCTACTAGCTCGATAAGCTTTTCGACGGGCAAGCGCTTGGTGGCGTGCTGGGCGCCAATAGCTACCGCCACGTAGTTGCCAGGCCAGAAGCCGGGCGGCAAGGCTGCCGTAACCTCTACCTCCTGGCCAGGTGGGATAAAGTAATCGAGCCCGCCACCATCGTCGCGGATGCCAAACGCTGCCGCCGCCGCCCGGTAGCGGTCTACGATGTGCACGGGCGGCAGGCGGTTGATTTTGAAATTGACCAGCAGCCACTTCTGCCAGTTCAGCTTGTCGAAGGCGCGGCCTAGCACGCCCGGCAGCTGCAAGCGAATGAGCCGGGTGCGCAAGTTGTTGTGCAGGTCTACGATGAAGTCGAACTGCTCGGCGCGCAGCTCGCGCACCAGCTCGCCTAGGGTGCCGCTGAGTATGTGCGTACGGTCTACGTAGGGGTTGGCTTCGAGCAGGCTGCGGTAGGCGGGCTTGGTGGCAAAGTGCACCTGCGCGCCCGGCACCTGGGTTTTGAGCTGCCGCACCACCGGCGTCGTGAGCACAATGTCACCGATAGAGGAAAAGCGGAGTACAAGAATCTTCATGGGTGTGTCAGTGCCGCGTCTGTCATGCAGCGCGCAGCGCAGCATCTCGCGTGCTGACGTTTGCGAACGTTATTGATTACTACACCACGCGAGATGCTGCGCTGCGCGCTGCATGACAATTTTATTCTTTTATCGCCTGGCTTTCCGCGCCGCGAAGTACGCGGCTACCTCATCCACCGACTTAGCATTAAAGGTCATTTCCTTGGTCAGCATGCCTTTGCGGCCGGCCAGTACGCCGTAGCGCATGTCGGCGTAGCCATCGGTGTGGTGCGCGTCGGGGTTGATGCTGAGCTGCACGCCCTGGCTGAGGGCATAGCGCACCCAGCGCCAGTCGAGGTCGAGGCGCCAGGGGTTGGCGTTGATTTCGATAATGACCTGGTGCTCGGCGCAGGCATCAATGACGGCTTTAAAATCAATGGGGTAGCCGGCGCGGCGCAGCAGCAGCCGGCCGGTGGGGTGACCCAGCATGGTGCAGTGCGGGTTGGCAATGGCGCGCAGCAGACGCTCGGTGGCACGGGCCTCGTCCATCTTCAGGTTCGAATGAATGGAGGCCACAATGAAATCGAACGAGCCGCGCAGCTCGGTATCGTAGTCCAGGCTGCCATCGCCCAGAATATCAGCCTCAATGCCTTTAAAAATGCGAAACGGCGCCAACTCAGCGTTCAATTCATCGATTTCGCGCTGCTGCTGGCGCACGCGCTCAGGCCCTAGGCCGTTGGCGTAGTGCGCAGCCTGCGAGTGGTCGCAGATGCCGAGGTACTCGTAGCCCGCATCGCGCAAGAAGGTAGCCATCTGCCGCAGCGTGTGGTTACCGTCGGAGTAAGTGCTGTGGTTGTGCAGCGAGCCGCGCAAGTCGCTGTCTTGCAAGAGCTGCGGAATTTTATGCTCGGCGGCCAGCTCAATTTCGCCTAGGCCTTCTCGTAGCTCGGGCACTACGTATTGCAGCCCGGCTTTCTCGTATAGCGCCTCTTCGCTAGCAAACTGCTCGCGCTTGGCCCATTGGCGCAGAGTGCGCGGCGCGGGCGGCGTAGCATTGGGCAGTGGCGCACCTAGGTGCGCTTCGGTGCCCGTGCTGAGGAAGAGCTGATTAACAAAGTCGGCGGGGGCCACTAGGCGCACCGTCACGCCCACGCCGCCTTCCACGGCAGTGCCCACCCACGCCCACGGCCCCGAGCGGCTGGGCTCGGCGCGCAGGCCGGGCGCCGCATCGAGCACGGCATGGATGGCCGCGAGGTCGGTGGTGGCAACTAGAATTTCTACCGTTTCCACTATTTCGAGGGCGCGGCGGACTTCGCCCGTAGCGGCGGCCTCGGTCACGCCGGGCACTTGGCGTAGGCGCTCGGCCAGGTCGTGCCCTAGGCGCTCGGCCTGCGAGAAGAGCAGCTTACCCGCGCTTTGGTCGGTAAATTCGAGGGCGGCCAGAATGCTTTCCTGCGTTTTGGCTCCGAAGCCCTTGAGCTTGGCTACCTGGCCGGCCTCGGCCGCTTCGCGCAGCTGGTCGGGGCTTTCGATGCCGGCATCGCGCCATAGGGCACGCACTTTCTTGGGGCCAATGCCCTTGATGTTGAGTAGCTCTACCACGCCGGGCGGCGTTTTATCGAGCAGCTCTTGCAGCTCCTTAAAGGTGCCGGTGTCGAGCAGTTCGGCCACTTTGGCGGCTTGGGTTTTGCTGAGGCCGGTGCGGTCGGGCAGGCCGGGGCGGTCTACCTCGGACACCGGAAACTCCAGCTGCTCGAGGGCCGTGACGGTGCCATCGTAGGCTCTGATTTTGAACGGGTTCTCGTCGTGCAGCTCTAGTAGTTGGGCGGTGAGCTTAAAGGCACGAATGAGGGCGCGGTTATCCACTAGGGTGAGTCAGGTTAGGGCGGAAGAGTAGGAGGGCTTACGCAGGAGCGGGCCCGGCGGCCGACGCAAAAGTCCCGCCGCCATCCACAATCAAAAGTACACCTCGCCGCCCGGAGGCAAATTCTCGTAGTATCTACGCCTATGTTTTCCCCTCGATTAGCCCGGCTAGCGGCTTTCTTCTTTTTGTTGGGCCTAGCTGCCTGCCAGCCCCAACACCCCGCCCAGCTGCCCCTAGGTACGCTGGCTAAGATGCACGGCACGTGGCTGCTAGTGCCCGAAGATAGCCACGCCGACACGCTCACGTACCGGCGCAATACCTACCGCTTCCGCTACCGGCCAGGTGGGCGGCCGGGCTTCCGCCTAGGGCCGGCTGGCAGTTTTGTGCGCTACGATGTGGCCCCCGGCGGCGGGCTGCTGGCCCAGGAGGGCACTTGGACCGAAACCAGCACCGGTCGCTTACTGGTGCATCTGCCCGACCTAGAGCCCGCCGAACCCGACTATGAGCTAGAACTGCTCTCCTACAAGCAGGGCGTGCTGCGGCTGCGCCGGTTGGCTGAGCGGCCCACGGTAGAGGTCATTCGCAACCAGTAGGTTTTTGATAGTATAGTATGTTATGTTAAAGATTAGGTGTGGGAGGCGGTGAGAATATTAAATATCTTATTGAAGTTAAAGAGGATATTTTATAATAAATTCTGAATATAGTGAGTTGTATTAGCTAATTAGATAAAGCGTAAGCCGTCATACGATAAGTCATACCCCTTATCCTCTCACGCATACCTAGTCAGCTTCCAATGAATTTACAGCTACTGACATTCTTGTTTTGCGGAGTTACCACTTTGGCTGCCGGCCAACCGAGCAGGCTTGTAGATGAATCAGTATATTCAAAAGCCTTGTCAATACATTTCGGTCCTACTCAAGGAATTGATAAAACGTTTCGATTTTCAAACGGGGTAGTAACAAAGTTTGAAGACCCAGAGGTTACAATAATTGATAGGATGAAAGAGACGTATGTAAAGTTAGCAAAACTTGGTGTCAAGCGTGAGAAGCAATTCATTACTACCCAGAAGCAAGTTGTAGTACAGCACGATATTAATGCCATTGATTATGCTGATTATCTTCTTAGCAGCGGTGACTCCGTTGTAATTAGATATACCAAAGCAATGCCTGTGGTTACTGTATCTAATAACCGAGGGAAACTCTATGATTATACAATAGAAAATTACTTTCGAGCACGCTTCGTAAAGGAAAAATATTCTCCCTTAGGAATATTTGAGAACCCATGGTATTTCTATGAATTTAAGCAGCCTACTAAAGCTAATTTATCTCTGACTGAAAGAGTTAATAAGCAACTGAAAAGAACTCTTGACATACGTACAAAGATTTATGGAAAAGCTGCTTTACTATTACGCGCAGAGAATGAATTGCTTGATTCGCTTAGAAGTAGTAATTTGATTTCTGAAAAACCATACCATTTTTATAAGGATAAAATAAGGAATATGCGGTGCATTCTAGTTATTCAGACCGGCCGGCTGACTAGCAGCCAGGTACGGGATAGTCTAGCATTGATGTCTCTACCAGCATCTGACCTTCCAGCGTTGTATCACCATAAAGTTCTTGAAGCCGCAGCAGATAAGTATTTTACGGAGAAAGTCATGCCTCTAGACTTGAAAGATGGCGTAAATCGCGACTATCGCCAGGTTTACTTAGCTCTTAGCAGCAGTGATATTTTTTCGGAAGTTGATAGAAATTATCTACTAACTCGTGAGCTAACACGAATTGCACAAGCGTTTTCTAAAGCCGATTTTATTACTTACTTTAAAAAATTTGCGCAGCAGGTAAAAGACGTTGAGTTAGTGAATGCGGTAAAAGCTCGTTATGCAGTTGCGTTTGATACTACTTCGGCCGTTACCAAATCAATTATGCTAGTAAATGGCAAAGGCAGCCAGGTAGCGTTTGAGGAGGTGTTAAAGCGCTATAAAGGAAAGATTGTCTACGTGGACTTTTGGGCTAGTTGGTGTGCACCTTGCCGGGCAGCTTTGCCTAGTTCCCTAAAGCTTCGTAATGCATTAAAAAGCCGAGCTATTGTATTTGTCTATTTATCTATTGATAAGTCATTGAGTTCCTGGCGCGCAGCTATTGAAGAAGAAAAATTAAGTAGCTATCTTGAGAGCTATTTAGTAGTCAATCAGATGTCTTCTGCTTTTTTAAAGCAGCAAAAAGTCACTACCATTCCACGCTACATGATATTCGATAAAGCAGGGAAATTGTTATATTCTACTGCTCCTGGAGTGGAAAGTGACCAAGTGGCCGCTTTATTAATTAGCCTAGCTAAGTAAATCTATGTATAGTCAGTAATGATTGATAAGTAATATACTATCACTGGCGTTCCGGCAATTCTTAGGTCATAAGGTCTCAATAGAGTGGTTACAGCACCGACCTTTGCGGCCATGAACTATTGGTTGGTTAAATCGGAGCCCGAGGCCTACGCCTGGGCCGACCTAGTGCGCGAAACGGGCACCGACTGGACAGGCGTGCGCAACTATCAGGCCCGTAACAATCTGCAAGCCATGCAGCCCGGCGATTTGGTGCTGTTCTACCACAGCGTAAGCGAGAAAGCCGTGGTGGGCGTGGCCGTGGTGCACGCCACCGCCGCTCCCGATGCCACGGCCGAGGCGGGCAGCCCCTGGGTGGCCGTGCACCTGCGCCCGCACGCCCCGCTGGCCCGCCCGGTGCCGCTGGCCGCCCTCAAGGCTGAGGCGCGCCTAGGGCAGCTGGCGCTGCTGCGGCAGTCGCGCCTCTCGGTGCTGCCCGTGCGCCCCGAAGAGTTTGACATTGTGCTCGAGCTGGGTGCTGCGGAGCATTAAAAAGTTGCAGGTGGTTAGCTAAAAACCCGGATTTAGCTAGTTTCAGTTTATCACCTTTACTTTTTGATTTTTCTTATAAAAATCAGAATCTAAACGTTCAAGTAAGGCTCTGTTGAGGTTGCGAACAGCCATCAAATATGGTATCTTCGTAAGGAGGGCAATCGGCTTAAGAACCGGCTTCCTACACCGCTAACCTCGACTGCTATGAAACACTTCTGCGCGCTTTTACTATGCCTGGGGTCGTTGGCCTCGTGGGCACAGCAAGTCGAAGCCCCGCCCCCCCCCGGCGCTCCAATTCAAACCGCCCGCACCGAGCTGCTGCTCGACCCTTCTACCGATGAGGTGGCCGTGCAAACCCTGCCGGCAGACTCGGCTGTGGTGCTGCTCATCAGCCGCCAGCCCAAGCTGGTGGGGCCCATGCAGTACTACTTCGCGCAGTATCGCGCCAACTTGGCGCTGCGCCACGAGCAGGCAGTGGAGATAAAAGATGAGTACGACCTGGTGCGGCTATGCAGCGAGCCGGGCGTGGTATACGCCCTGTTTCGCTCGCGCATTATGCCGGGCCGCTTGCTGGTGGCCGCTTACAACGCCCGTGGTGGGCAGGTGCATACCCAAGAGTTTGACACCAAGCAGTACCGTCAACTTGTGTCGGTGCGGGCCGTGGATGGGCGCCTGCTGGCCACCGTGACGCTGGCCGACCAGCTGCACCAAACCGTGCTGCTGCTCGAAGTGGCCACCGGCCGCTTCCAATTTTTGCCCTCGCTCTACGAGCCGCTCACTACCGAGCTCACCAGCGTGATGGATGCTCCCGCCGGCCGCGCCGAGTTTATCCTGAGCCAAACCAACGGCCGCAAGCAGCGGCTGCTGCTCAAGCAGCTGTCGGCCGAGCAAGGCCAGCTGCTGCGCTCCGAAATGGTACAGACCGAAAGCGAGCGCACCCTTATTACGGCGCAACTAAGCCCACCGCAGGACACCAGCGCCCGGCTGCTGGCGGGCACCTACGGCCTGCGCGGCCTGCAGTTCGCCCAGGGCCTGTTCACGACCGACCTTACGGCCCAGCCTGCCAACCCCAGCGACCCGCGCCCGGCCCTGCGGTTCTACGATTTTCGGCGCCTGCGGCATTTTTTCGAATACCTCAATCCTGCTAAGGAGGCCCGCCTGCGCAGCCGCTCGGCCCGCCGCGATGAGCGCGAGGAGGCCCCTCTGCGCTGGCACTACCGCCTGCTGTTGCACGAGCTACTGCCGCAGCCCGACGGTGGCTACACGCTAGTGGCAGAGGTGTACTACCCCCGCTACCTCTACAACTCGTATGGGCCTAGTGGCGCCATTGGGGGCCTAGGGGCCCTCAATAACCCGGGCAGCATGCCGCAGTCGTATGGGGTGGCCGGCCGCACGCTGATAGGCATCAGGACCACGCACGTGCTGGTGTGTGGCTTCGACCGCCGGGGCAGCCTCCTGTGGGATAATTCCTACGTGGTAAGCAGCGACCTCATGCACAGCGAGCTCGAAGAGGCCGTGCGCACCCTAACCCTGCCCGATGGCCGCCTCGTGCTGGCCTATCTGCTGGATAACGAGCTGCACTACAAGCTTATCAACCAGGGCGAAGCCGGCCCCAACGACCTGAAAGTGCCCATCTTCACGGCGGGCCCGGGCATCAAGGAAAAGGTGCTTGACACACTCCAGCCCGACGTGCAGCCCCTAGGGGGGCGCCGGTATGTGGCCAGCGGCTTCCAGCGCATCCAGAGCGAGCGCATGCCCGAGCGCCAGGTCTTCTTTCTCCAAACCTTAGAATTTTGACCTAGGTGGTAAGCAGCTGATAAAGTGACTTAAGCCTAAACAGGACAAAGCTGGAAAGAGACAGGCCGCTGCTAAACCGCCTGCTTCTTTCCAGCTTTGTCTTTTATTAGCTCCCTAAGCTATTTCTGCTATGCTACTTGCCACGCGCACTGGCCAGCCCCACGAGGCCGGCCTCGACGAAGCCGGGCGCGGCTGCCTGGCCGGGCCCGTGTTTGCGGCGGCCGTTATTCTGCCGCCCGACTATAACCCCGCTTTTCTCAACGATTCAAAGCAGCTCAGCGCCCGTCGGCGCGACGTGCTACGCACTGATATCTGTGCCAATGCCATTGCTTGGGCCGTAGCCGAGGCCAGCCCCGACGAGATTCACGCCCTCAATATCGCGCAGGCCAGCTACTTGGCCATGCACCGGGCCGTGGCCGACCTGGCTGTGCCGGCTACTCACCTGCTGGTAGATGGCAACCGCTTTAAAGCGCACCCTAGCTTGCCCCACACCTGCATCGTGGGCGGCGATGGCTTGTACCGCAGTATTGCGGCGGCTTCCATCTTGGCCAAGACCTTCCGCGACGAGCGTATGCACGAGCTAGCCGCCGAGTTTCCGGCCTACGGCTGGCACCAGAATGCCGGCTATCCCACCGCTGCGCACCGCGCGGCTCTGCGCGCGCACGGCGTCACGCCGCACCACCGGCTGGGCTTTCGGCTCCTCTAGGTCGAGGAGTAATGGAAAAGGAGCCATGCACAGCTTGTTCTAGCGGGCTGCGCATGGCTCCTTTTTCATTGCTCCTTGAAAAGCTATTGCTTCATTTTCAGCAAATCCAGAAAGAGGCTGAAGCTGTCGACGGTGCCACCACCCTCGCCGCCGAACGAGTCGAAGGTCAGGGGCTTTATGATATAGCCGCTCACATTTAAATCTTTGGCACCTAGGCGGTCAGTATCCAGGTCCGACGTAGTCATGATGAACACGTTGAGGTCTTGAAACTCGGGGTCGTTGCGGAGTATTTTAAGCAGCTCCAGGCCGTTGAGACGGGGCATGTTGATGTCGAGCATCATCAGGCTGGGGCGCGCTATTTTGGCTTCGCCGTTTTCGCCGCGGAGCATATTCAGGGCCTCGCGGCCGTTGCGGGCGTGCACCAGAGGCACCTCGATGTGCTGCTTGCGCAGCTCGCGCTGCACGTTCATCACGTCCATTTGGTCGTCTTCGACCAGCATGATGCTAGTCGTGCTAGCAGGAAAAATATCAGTGAGTGACATACACAGGAAGGCAGGAGAAAAGCAGGGCAGCTAAGGCTAATAAGAAGATAACGCGCAAGCCGGTCAATAAGATATAGTGCAAAACTAGCCAGCTGCAGCAGCCGTGGTCTTGCGCTCGGGGGTGCTAGCCAGGGGAGGGGTGGCCGACGCGGGCGCTGCTACCACCTGCTTGGGCCATGTGAAATAGAAGGTAGCGCCTTCTCCCTCGGTTGATTCGACCCAGATGCGGCCGCCCTGGCGCTCCACTATTTTCTTCACAATAGCCAGCCCCACGCCCGTGCTTTCGAGGGCGTCGCGCTCGACCAGCGTTTGAAAAATGATAAAAATGCGCTCGTGGTACTCGGGCGCGATGCCTGGCCCATCGTCTTGCACCGAAAACCGATAAAACTCGCCCGATGCCTCGTCGCAGCCAATATGGATATGCCCGGTGCTGGGGTGGTCGTGGTACTTGATGGCGTTAGAAATCAAGTTGGTAAAAACCTGTTGGAGCTGCGTGCGGTTGGTGACGAGCGTGGGTAGGAAGAAAGGCAACTCCAGCTTGAAGCCCTGGGGCATACTCAGCGTGTCGGTGATTTCGCGCAGCAGCTGGCGCATGAAAACTGGCTCGTTGGCTTCGGCCACGCGGCCCACCCGTGCCAGGGCTAAGATGCCGGTTATCAGGTTTTCCATGCGGTGCACGCGCTGCCGCATCAGGGCCAGAAATTCCCGAATATGCTGGGGTAGGTTGTCCTTGCCCATGTCTTCCTCTATCCAGCGCGAGGCACTTTCGATGCCGCGCAGGGGCGCTTTCAGGTCGTGCGACACCACGTAGGCAAACTGGTCCAGCTCTTGGTTGCGGCCTTCCAGCTGGCTGATATTCTGGTCGATAGTATGCGCCATACCATTGAGGGCACCAGTTAGCTCACTGAGCTCATCGTGCTCATTGTCAATTAGCTGGGTTTTGTAGTCGCCATCGGCCAAGCGGCGGGCCAGCAATATCATGCTACGCAGGCGGCGGCTGAGCAGGCGCACCAGGTACACGGCCCACAGCAACCCAAGCACCAGCCCTAGGGCCGCCACAAACCCCGAAATGCGCTGCGCCCGCGTAATGCTATTGGCCAGGCGCTCGCGCTGCGCTTGGCGGTTAGCGGTTTCAGTTTCGTCAAAAAGCATCATCTGGTGCCTGATGGCATCCATGACCTGCTTGCCTACCAAGCCCTCAGCCAGGCTGCCGTGAGGCATGCCTTCGAGGCCACGCTGCAGCGGATTGTTGAGGCGCGAGGCACGCTTTTCACTCACCAACATGTGCGTGTAGGCCGTCCATTGCTGAAACAGGTGCCGGGTGGTGTCGAGGCGCTGGCGCTGAATGGGCTCGTTACTGAGCTGCTCGTTTAGCTGCTTAAAACGCGTCAGCAAGTCGCGCTCGCCGCTGTAGTAAGGGTCTAGCATCTGCTCATTGCCGATGAGCAAGTAGCCCCGAAAACCCGTTTCCATGTCGATAATGCTTCGCAGCAGGGTAGTGCCATCGGCCGACACGTGCTGCGAAGCCTCCACGCGCTGCGAGTTGCGAAGCACCTGGCCCGCCAGCTGGTAGTTGAGCAGCAGCACCGCCGCAAATAGCCCTAGCAGCAGCAAGAAGCCAGCAAAAAGCTTAGTAGTCAGATTTATTCTCATAGCAGCCCGGCTGGCCGGTTTCAAGCCTCAGCAGTACGCAGTTTGCCTTCAATAGTTTGCATCAGCTGCGTGATGTGGTCGGCGCGCTCCTGCACGCCCTTGAAGCCGGCTAGTGCCTCGTCACGCTGGCCAGCCACATATTTGTCCATCAGTACATTGGCTTGCTGATGAATGAGCCGATGCTGGCGGTCAAGCTCTTTCATTTCCGGAATGTGGGCGTAGATACCCTCGCGCCGGCTGGTTATCCATTTGCCTAGGCCGCACTGGTCGGGGTCGCGCAGCAAGCCTTCCGAGCTGCTGTTGCCATACAAAAAGGAGCGCAGCTTAGCCTTGAAAGAGAAATGTTTAACCAAGGCAGATTCGAAGTCTTGCTTGATGGCGTCGGGGCTCATGCGGAACAGCGTAAAGGGCACGGGCCTGGCTCGTTGAGCCCAGACCCGCTATTTTCGTGGCTGGCAAAGCTAGTCCACATCGTCTAGGTTAAACTTGAGGTTGATTTCCTTATACGTGTCCGGCGCTCTTTCCAACTAATTCTCTCGCTTTACTTTTATTAGCTCCCCTTTCATGGAAGCCACGCCGCTCAAAACAGTTGCCCTGCACGCCACGCACCAGCAGCTCGGGGCTCGCATAGTACCCTTCGCGGGCTATGCCATGCCCGTGCGCTACTCATCTGACCTAGAAGAACACCACACCGTGCGGCGCGGCGTGGGCATTTTCGACGTGTCGCACATGGGCGAGTTTCGGCTGCGCGGCCCGCAGGCCCTCGACCTCATCCAGCGCACTACCAGCAACGACGCCAGCAAGCTGCAGCCCGGCAAGGCGCAGTACTCGTGCCTGCCCAACGCCGAGGGCGGCATTGTGGATGACCTGCTGGTGTACATGCTAGCCGAAAACGACTACTTCTTGGTAGTCAATGCCTCGAACATCGAGAAGGACTGGAACTGGCTGGTGCAGCACAACACCGAAGGCGTGGAGATGGAAAACGTGTCCGACCGCCTCAGCCTGTTTGCGGTGCAGGGGCCCAAGGCAGCGGCCGCGCTGGCTTCGCTCACCGATGTTGACCTAGGAGCTATTCCGTACTACAGCTTCGTGCAGGGTACGTTTGCGGGGGCACCAGGCGTTCTTATCTCAGCCACGGGCTACACCGGCGCCGGCGGCTTCGAGCTGTACGTGCCCAACGAGCACGCCGCCCACGTCTGGAATCAGATTATGGACGCCGGCCTGCCCTACGGCATCAAGCCCATTGGCCTGGGCGCGCGCGACACACTGCGCCTCGAAATGGGCTACTGCCTCTACGGCAACGATATTGACGACACCACGTCGCCCCTCGAAGCTGGCCTAGGCTGGATTACCAAATTCACCAAAGACTTCACCAACAGCGACAACCTGAAGGCGCAAAAGGCCGCGGGCGTTGCGCGCAAGCTGGTAGGCTTCGTGATGGACGGGCCCGGCGGCCTGCCCCGCAGCCACTACCCGCTGGTAAACGCCGCGGGCGAGCCCATCGGCGAAGTAACCAGCGGCGGGCAGTCGCCTACGCTCAGCCGCGGCATCGGCCTAGGGTACGTCAAGACGGAGTTTGCGGCGGCTGGCACGCCCATCTTCGTGCAGGTGCGGGGCAAAAACCTGCCCGCCACCGTGAGCAAGCTGCCCCTGGTGCCTGGCACCGAGGAAGTATAATCTCCTATTTGTCATGCAGAGCGTAGCGAAGCATCTCGCATGGCGCAGTAATCAACACGCAATGGTTTTACTGCGCCACGCGAGATGCTTCACTGCGTTCAGCATGACAATCATTTTTCGTATTGTTTAAGCCAAGCAACTTGAAACTAGACGTTTGTTTTTCGCCCGAACTGCTGCCGCTCTACGACCTGCGCGGCAAGGTGGCGGTTATTGTGGATGTGCTGCGTGCCACGAGCACTATTGTCACGGCGCTAGACCAGGGCGTGACCGAAGTGTTTGCCGTAGCCACGCTCGATGAGTGTGCGGCCCTAGGGCGCGACCACGGCTGCATCACGGCCGCCGAGCGCGACGGCATCGCGGCCGAGGGCTTCGACCTGGGCAACTCGCCGTTTGGGTTTCTCAACGAAGACTTTCCGGTGCGGGGGCGCACGCTGGCCATCAGCACCACCAACGGTACTAAGGCCCTGCACCGCTCGCTCGACGCTGCCGCGGTGATATGCGGCGCCTTCCTCAACCTAAGCGCAGTTGTGGACTTTATCGTGGCGCAGCAGCGCGATGTGGTAGTGGTGTGCGCCGGCTGGAAAGGTCAGTTCTGCCTCGAAGACACGGCCTTTGGCGGTGCGCTGGCCGCCCGCCTCGTGCCCCTAGGCTACGATGTGGCTTGGTCAGATGCCGCCATTGCAGCCTTGCACCTCTGGGAGCACGCCCAAGCCGAGTGGCCCGCCTACCTGCTGGAGTCGGCCGCCGTGCGCCGCCTCAACGCGCTGGAGTACCACGACGACTTCGTATTTTGCATGAAGCTCGATGTGTATCCACATATCTTGCCCCTGTGGCAAAACGACCGGCTGGTCGACGTAGGCAGGGACCTAAAACAAACTGCTCCCTCGCCAGTGAGCCTGGGGAAGGAGCAGTAGATAGGGGCAGGGCGACGCGGGCGCGGCGTTTCAGACCCTAGGTGGCCGGTACGAAGTCCAGCACGGCCTCGCTTAGGTCGAACACCGGCGTGTGCGGCAGCGCCGCCTGGATGATGCTAGCGCCGGCCGCCGAGCGGTAGCCGCCCGCGCAGTGCACCAGCACAGGCTTGTCGGTTGGTATCTCGCCCACGCGCTCGCGCAGCTCGGGCAATGGTATTAGCAGCGCATCGGCAAAAAGTGGCGTCTGCGCTTCGGTACGGTTGCGGATATCCACTACCGTAAACTGCTCGGGGTGCGCCTGCACGGCGCCTAGGTCCACGTCGGCGCTGGTAACAGACATGTGCGGCGGCGCCAGCAGCGCCCCTTTAATATTGCCTTCGTAGCCAATTTTGGCTGCCTTGCGCATCACGGCGTCGAGCTGGATTTGGGTGTCGGCTAGCAAGTAAAACTTTTCGGTGGGACCCACTACCGAGCCCAACCAAGTTTCAAACTTGCCGCCGTCCATCAGGTTGATGGCCCCCGGGAGGTGGCCAGCTCGGAACTTGGCCGCCGGCCGCGTGTCAATCACCAGCACGCCGGGCTCCAGGGCAGTTGCCGAGCTAGGCCGCGGCACGGCCCGGATGCTGTCCTCAAAGTTGGGCGCACCGCGCTTATTGAGCTGCACGTCGTGGCCAAAATACTTGGGAATGAACGGCTGGTCTTCGAGCAGCACTTTTATAAACTCCTGCTCCGACATGGGTTGCAGGGCGTAGTTAGTGGCCAGTTCCTTGGCAATGGTGCTATCGAGCTCGGGGCTAGTAGTCTTGCCGCAAAGCGAGCCGGGGCCGTGGGCCGGATACACGCGGGTGGTGCCGGGCAGGGCCATCAGCTTTTGGCGGGTGCTGCGGTAGAGCTGGGCCGCTAGCTCCTCGCGGGTGTGGCCCCCCACTGCTTGGTCTTCGCGCAAATCGGGGCGGCCTACGTCGCCCACAAACAGGGTGTCGCCGGTAAAGACGGCGCGGGTCTGGGCGGCCTCATCCATCAGCAAAATGCTAATGCTGTCGGGTGAGTGGCCGGGCGTGTTGAGGGCGTGTAGCTCGATGGTGCCGAGCTTAAGGCGGTCGCCGTCGTCGAAGTTCTTATGGGGGTAGGTAACCTCGGCCAGCTTGCTGCAATAAATAGTGGCGTCGGTTTCGCGCGCTATTTCGAGGTGGCTGCTCACGAAATCGGCGTGTGGGTGAGTTTCAATCACCGCTACGATTTCGGCGTCGTGCTCGTCGGCAAAATCGTAATAGGGCTGGGGGTCGCGGCCGGGGTCAATGACGGCCATTTGGCGGCCGGCACGCACGGCATAAGACGCGTGGGCCAAGCCTTTATCGTAAAACTGCTGAATCTGCACCGCTGGGGTGCTACTACTGGGGAGGGGCATTGGGGCGAAAGGCAGCCGACCAGCTAACACGCTGAATCACCGACTGCCAGGGTAGGTAGATACGTCAAATATAAGTAATGCCGCAAAAAAAACGTGCAAAGTGCAGCCCAGCCCGTTCCTTCTTTTAAACTGGCTACCCCGGGGTACAACGCACAACGCCCCGGCCGACTGGCCGAGGCGTTGGGTAGGCGGTGTGAAAGAGTAGTAGCTTGTGGTAGGCTGGTTGATACCCCTAGTGCCCTAGGTAGGAGCGGCGGCCCACCAAGCCCGTAAGCCACGGGCTGGTCGGCGATACTATTTAAAACCCGCCGCCACGGGCTTGTGCAGAAGAAAGGTGAGAAAAGCCAGGCCTGCGCTAGCGCAGGCACGCCTAGATAAGTGCAAGGAACGCGCCAAACTTTACGGCCCTCCGAGTTTTCTGCAAAAAGCGGCTGGCTACCTACTAGTCAAGGTCGGCGCCCATTGCATTTTGGCGGCGCTCGCGCGCCAGCTCGCGGCGCTGGGCTAGCAGCTGCTGATACTGTGTGTACTGCGCGGGGGTGAGCACCACCTTCAGCTGGCCATCAAACTTGTCGCGGCCAGCACGCATGGCTTGGCCCATGGCGCGGCGGTTGCCTCCCGCCTGCTGAATGGCGGTCTGGGTTGCTTGGCGCTGAGCAGCCAGCAGCTGCTGCACCTGCGTTTGCTGCTCAGGGCTGAGATTTAGCTCCTTACCTAGGCGAGCCGCTTGGGCCTGAGCTTGCTGTTCGGGGGTGCGGCCGGCATTGGGAGAGGCGAGCGGGGGCTCGGGCATGGTTTGAGCGTGGGCGGCCGAGGCAAAAGCCAGCGCGGCGAGCAGGGCAAGGGTTGTTTTCATGAACGCGAGAGTAAAAAATTGGCGAAAAGCCAGTGCGGCTGGGCTTCGGGCTTTTAGAAGTCTGCCTAGGTGCAAAGTTTAATGAAGTTGCCGAGGCTGGCCCGGCGACTACGGGCGCCGCAGCGCCAGCGAGCGGTTCGAGGGCTGCTTAAATCTAAAAAAGCCCTTTTCAGAAATTGAAAAGGGCTTTTTGATACCTAGAGTCTGTTTGGCTTTAGTGCGCAACAGTGTGCAGCTGGCTGATGCGTGCCGCCTTGTTTTGCTGGTAGCGCGCATACTGCGCGGGCGTGAGCACGCCCCGAATCAGCTCGTCAGATTTGGCCCGATCGAAGGCCATGGCGGCTTGCAGGCCGGCGGGGTCGCCCTGGTGAGCGGTGCGGTCGGCGTCCATGTGCTGGCGCGTAAGCAGTAGTACTTTGCGCAGGCGGGTTTGCTGCTCGGGCGAGAGGCTCAGTTCCTGGGTTAGGCGCTGGGTTTGGCTATTCACGGCCGCCTGCATGGCGGGTGTGGGGGCCGGGGTTTGGGCGTGGGCACTAGCTGCCGCTAGACTTACTAAGGCGAATATGATAAAGGACTTTTTCATATGATATAAGGGAAAAGTATGAGACAAAAATAAGCCCGCGCTTGCTTGATGTGCAGCTTAAAAAGAACAGAGTCTAGCAGCTTTGGCTTCGTTGGCCCGTCTAATGCAAATGCTCGGCCAAAGCCGGAGCGCGGCTGGTCGCAAAGTTTCGCGTATTTTCGGCCCGCCGGGGTGTTCCCCACATCATCGCACTATTACCCTACCATTAGTATCCCCTCCCCCCAAACCTCTACTACATGCCGAGTATTTTTGCTAAAAAACCGCTTGCCCAGCTTTTGGGTGAAGCTAACTCGACCGGGCACGGCGCGCTCAAGCGCACGCTGGGCGCGGGCAACCTCGTAGCCCTGGGCGTGGGCGCCATCATTGGGGCGGGCCTGTTTGTGCGCACGGCCGCTGCCGCGGCCCAGGCCTCAGGCCCGGGCGTGACGCTGGCATTCATTCTGGCGGCATTTGGCTGTGTGTTTGCTGGGCTCTGCTACGCCGAGTTTGCAGCCATGATTCCCATTGCCGGCTCGGCCTATACCTACGCCTACACCACCATGGGTGAGTTTGTAGCTTGGGTTATCGGCTGGGCCCTCATCATGGAATACGCGCTGGGCGCGGCCACGGTGTCCATTGCCTGGAGCGAATACTTGAATAAGCTCTTGGAGGTCTTTGGCACCAGTATACCGTATAATCTGAGCCATTCGCCTTTTGAAAGCGCCGTCATCAACGGCGTGACGCAGCATGGTCTTATCAACCTGCCCGCCTTGCTTATCATCGTGATGCTGAGCTTGCTGCTGGTGAAGGGTACCCAGGAGTCAGCTCTGTTCAACGCTGTTATTGTGGTGCTCAAGACCCTCATTGTAGTGGTGTTCATCGCAGTAGGCTGGCAGTTCATCAACCCCGTCAACCACGCCCCTTACCTCATTCCGGCTGATGCCGTAGTTAAAAACGCTGCTGGCGAAGTAGTACGTACCTACGAAGGCTTTTTCAAGCATGGCCTAGGCGGCATTATTGGCGGCGCGGGTATTGTGTTCTTTGCGTTCATTGGTTTTGATGCGGTGAGCACGGCCGCGCAGGAGGCTAAAAACCCCAAGCGCGATATGCCCATCGGCATCCTAGGTTCGCTGGCCATCTGCACGGTGCTCTACATCCTGTTTGGGCACGTGCTGACGGGCGTGGCCAACTGGCGTGAGTTTGCTGACCCGGCTCTGGGCGGCGAGGCCTCGGTAGCCTACGCCATTCGGCAGCACATGCCCGGCTACGGCTGGCTGGCCACGGCCGTCACGGTGGGCATTCTGCTCGGCTTTACTTCGGTTATTCTAGTAATGCTCATGGGCCAGAGCCGCGTGTTTTTCTCGATGGCTAAGGATGGCCTCATGCCCAAAGCCTTCTCAGAACTGCACCCCAAGTTCAACACGCCCTACAAGTCTAACCTCATGCTGATGGTGTTTGTAGGCTTGTTCGCGGCTTTCGTGCCGGGCTCGCTGGCTGGCGACCTCACCTCGTTTGGCACACTGCTAGCCTTCGTGCTGGTGAGCATTGGTGTCTGGATTATGCGTAAGTCGGACCCCAGCCAGCCGCGCCCCTTCCGCGCGCCGCTCTCCACACCGAGCTTCCCGCTTGTGCCCATCATGGGCGCTATTGTCTGCACGCTGCTGATTGTGGGCCTCGACTCGTTCACGTTGCAAGTGGCGTTTGGCTGGATGCTGCTTGGCTTCTTTGTGTACTTCCTCTATGGCAAGCGCAACTCGATGCTGCAACAAGGCATCGTGGTAGTGCCCACCGAGATGGATGAGGAAGCCTTCGTTAAGCCTGGCTCGCCGGGTAGCAAATACTAGCTACGAGCAAGTCGCATTAAAAAGCCCCGCCAGTTGCAACTGGCGGGGCTTTTTAATGCGCGTTACCTCCTGCGCTATTTAGGAGGGCGGCCGAAACTGGTTGAGCCAAGTGAGTGCCGCCGTTTCGTCGGTAAACCAATCTGCCCGAAACACGGCCCGCCGCAGGGTTAGGGCATCGCTAGCGTAGCCCTGCGTCTGCAAGGCTAGCCAGAATTCGGGCCGCGCAATGAAGGCCAAGCATGGCACCGAACCCAAAGCGCGGTGCACCCTTGGCAGGAAGTCTTCGCCCATCCACTCGTATATGTTCAGCGGCCGCGTGTTTTCGTCGGCTCGGCCATCGAGCAGCCAGTAGGGGCATTGGTGCGCTTGTGCTTCGGCTAGCAGCAGCTCGCACGCTTCAGTAAACTCGGCTGCTGAGAGCGGGCGCAATACCACACCGCGTACGAGCGGTGGATGTTCTTGGTATTGCACCGTGTAGAAGTGGTTCATAAAAGGCAATAGCTTGGAGCTATGGCCCTAAAGATACCTAGGCCGCAGCTTTAACCTCGCTTTGCAGTTTTACTACTTTGTCGCCATTGTCTTGCACAATTACCAAGGCTGGGTCATCGGCCGAGCCATTGCGGGTGATGTCATGGCCCTTGAGCTTACGCGTGATGGACTCTTTGTGGACGGATTCAATTTTGCCGGTGGCGGTGCCGGTGCCGTATTTCCAGCTGACTTTGGTGCCTTTGCGCATGGGTGAGAGGAGAAGAAGTCTAAAGAATACCTCCTTAAACGCACTAAAAAGTTACTGGTTTTGGCGGGTTCGTGCGCGGCAGCCGCTACATTTGGCACCGGGCATTTCGTTGCTTTTTCAAGAAAAACTTAAGCTTAAACGCTATCGATTGCATGCTTACTAATTCTGGTACTTTTGGCCTGCGGCGGCGCGTGCTGGTGCTGGCTTTGCTGGGCCTAGGGGCGGCCCTGCCGAGCTGGGCCCAGCCCGGCACCTACCCGCGCAATGGGGTGTACGACCAGCGCCCCGGCCTTTACGCGTTCACGCACGCTACCATCCAAACCGACTACCAAACCCGGCTTACCGACGCGACGCTGCTCATCAAAGAAGGCAAAGTGGTGGCGGTGGGGCCGAGCGCCACGGTTAAGATTCCAGCCGGCGCAGTGGTGCAGGACCTGACGGGCCAGTACATCTACCCAGGCCTGGTGGACATTTTTACCAGCTATGGCGTGCCCGAAGTGAAGGCACCAGAGCGCCGCGGCCGCCGCGACGCCGGCCCGCAGTTCGAGTCGCAAAAGGCCGGCGCCTACGACTGGAACCAGGCCATTCACCCCGAGGTGAATGCCGCCGAGCTGTTCAAAACCAACGCCGAGCAGGCCGCGGCTTACCGCAAGCTGGGCTTCGGGGCGGTACTTACGCAGCAGCCCGATGGCATCATGCGCGGCACGGCTGCCCTAGTTAGCCTGAACACGGGCCGCAAGGAAAACGAAGTGATACTGCTCGATAAAGCGGCCAGTGCGCTGTCGTTCGACAAGGGTTCGTCGCCGCAAGACTATCCGGGCTCGCTCATGGGCAGCATTGCACTGCTGCGCCAGAGCTACCTCGATGCCGAGTGGAACGCCCGCAACCCGCGCCGCGAGCAAAACCTATCGCTGCAAGCCCTCACGCAGCAGCGCCCGCTGCCGGCCCTGTTTGAGGTGCGCGACAAGCAGTCGGCGCTGCGGGCCGACCGCGTGGGCGACGAAACGGGCGTGCAGTACATCATCAAGAGCCGGGGCGATGAATACCAGCGTCTGCCCGAGCTGAAGGCCACTGGCGCCACCTTCGTGGTGCCCGTCAACTTTCCCGATGCCTACCAAGTCGAGGACATCTACGACGCCCAGCGCATTGCCCTAGAGGATATGCAGCACTGGGAGCAGGCGCCCGCCAATGCGGCGCGGCTGCGGCAAGCGGGCATTGCCTTCTGCCTCACGGCGGCCGACCTCAAGGACAAAACCAAGTTCTGGCCCAACCTGCGCAAGGCCGCCCGCTACGGTCTCAGCGAGCAGGACATCTTGCGGGCGCTCACCGACACCCCGGCCCGGCTGCTGCGTGTCCAAAACCAAGTGGGCAGCCTGCGCCCCGGCCTGGAAGCCAACTTCTTGGTGTGCTCGCGCTCGCTGCTCGCCGAAGACAACGTGCTGCTCGACAATTGGGTGCAGGGCGAACGCTACCAGCTCAGTACCCTGCCCGCAGACTACCGCGGGGTGTACGCGCTGCAACTGACGGCCGCCGACAAGAGCAATCAAGCCCGCCTAGGGTCGGATACGCGCCTGCTCATCCAGGGCAGCAAGCCGGAGGTACCCGAGTTGCGCATTGTGCCCGCTGCTGGCGACACTGTGCGCGGCACCATCAGCGTGAGTGCCGAGCTGGCTACGCTGGTGTACAACCCCAAGGACAAAGTAAAAGGCAAAGCCGCCCCTAGGTCGGCAGCTAGCGGCAAAACCCCCGCCGACGAGGGCGCTACTCGTCTCAGTGGCTACTACAACGCCGAAACCAAGACTTTCGCTGGCGATGGCCTACTGGCGCAGGGCCTGAACGCGCCCGGCATCCCCATTACCTGGACGGCCCGCCGCCTCGACGAGGCCAGCCGCCAAGCTCGCCTCGACACGGCCAAGGCGCCCAAACCGCTGGCCCTAGGTCCGGTTACGTACCCCATGGGCGCCTATGGCCTCAAGGCCGCGCCCAAGCTCGAAGCGGTGCTTATCAAGAACGCTACCGTATGGACCAGCGAAAAGGCCGGTAAGCTCGAAGGCACCGACGTACTGCTGAGCGGCGGCAAAATTCAGAAAATCGGTAAGAGTCTGGCTGCGCCAGCCGGCGCCCGTGTCATCGACGGCACCGGCAAGCACCTTACGCCGGGCATCATTGACGAGCACTCGCACCTGGCCATTTCGGAGGGCGTAAACGAGGGCACGCAGGCCGTGACCAGCGAGGTGCGCATCGGCGATGTGATTGACCCTGAGGACGTAGGCGTGTACCGCGACCTGGCGGGCGGCGTGGTAGCGGCGCAGCTGCTGCACGGCTCGGCCAACCCCATTGGCGGGCAGTCGGCGCTGGTGAAAATGCGCTGGGGCGCCACCGGCCAGGAAATGAAAATTGCCAACGCGCCAGGCTTCATCAAGTTTGCCCTAGGGGAAAACGTGAAGCAAAGCAACTGGGGCGAGCTTAACGTGCTGCGCTTCCCGCAGACGCGCATGGGCGTCGAGCAGGTGTTTGTCGATGCCTTCACCCGCGCCAAGGAATACGAGAAAAGCTGGCAGGCCTACGACAAGCTCTCGAAAAAGGCGCAGGCCAAAGTAGAAGCGCCGCGCCGCGACCTAGAGCTGGACGCGCTAGTTGAAATCTTGCACGACACGCGCCACATCACCTGCCACAGCTACGTGCAGAGCGAAATCAACATGCTGCTGAACGTGTCGGACCGCATGGGCTTTAAGGTCAATACCTTTACGCACATTCTGGAAGGCTACAAAGTGGCCGATAAAATGAAGGCGCACGGCACCAACGCTAGCACGTTCTCGGACTGGTGGGCCTACAAAAACGAGGTGCGCGACGCCATTCCGTACAACGCCGCCATTATGCACCACGTGGGCCTGAACGTGGCCATCAACTCGGACGACGCCGAAATGAGCCGCCGCCTCAACCAGGAAGCCGCCAAGAGCGTGAAATATGGTGGCCTGTCCGAAACCGAAGCGCTGGCATTGGTTACCATCAACCCGGCCCGCATGCTGCACCTCGACGACCGTATGGGCTCGCTCAAGGAAGGCAAAGACGCCGACGTGGTACTCTGGACCGATAACCCGCTGAGCATCTACGCCAAAGCCGAGTACACCTTCGTAGACGGCCGCGAATATTTCAGCCTGCAGCAAGACCAGCAGTTGCGCCAGCAGATTCAGCAGGAGCGCCAGCGCTTGGTGCAAGCCATGCTAGGTGCTCGCAAGGCCGGTGTGGCTACCCAGCCCGCCACTGCCAAAACCGTGGGCCTGTGGCACTGCGATACGCTGGGGCAGGTGGCAGAGTAAAGCGCAACCCTAGTGTGTGGACCCCACCCCCGGCCCCTCCCCTCCGGGAGAGGGGAGCCGACCTCAAGCGGACGTTTCACCCACGTAGTCTAGTCGTCAGGCTCCCCTCTCCCGGAGGGGAGGGGCCGGGGGTGGGGTAAACCGGTCGACAAGCTGCTTTAATTCATTGTCTTATAAAAAAATAACCCTATGCGTCGCCTTTTACTACCCTTTCTCCTTACCACTTTCGCGGCCCACGCGCAGGTGCCCACGCCCGCCGCGCCGCAGGCCACGCCGGTGCTGCTCCTAGGTGGTACGCTGCACACGGGCACGGGCCAAGTCATTGAAAACGCGGCCGTGGCCTTCGACAAAGGCCGGCTGGTGTACGCGGGGCCACGGGCGGGCTTCGCCCAAACGGCCGGCTACACCGTGCGCGATGTCAGCGGCCAGCACGTGTATCCGGGCCTGATTCTGCCCAATACCACCCTAGGTATCAGTGAAGTAGAATCTATTCGGGCTACCGTCGATGACCAGGAGGTGGGCGCTCTCAACCCCAACGTGCGCAGCGTAATTGCCTACAACACCGATTCGGACGTGATTCCGACGGTGCGGCTCAATGGCGTGTTGCTGGCGCAGTCTACCCCCCGTGGTGGACTGCTGGCCGGCCAAAGCTCGGTGGTGCAGCTCGATGCCTGGAACTGGCAAGACGCCCTGGTGAAAGCCGACGATGGCCTGCACCTGACCTGGCCCCAGCAAGTGGTGCGCCTCAACCCCGCCGAAGATGCCGCCGCGCTTACCCGCCGCCAGGAGGCGCGCGTCACGCAGCTGCGCGACTTGGAAAGCCTGCTTTCCGAAGCCGCTGCCTACCGCCAGCAGCCCGCCGGCCGCCGCGAAAACTTGCGCTTGTCGTCGATGGGCGGCCTGTTTGATGGCTCTAAAACGCTGTATATCCACGCCGACTACGGCAAGGAGCTGATAGAATCGGTGCGCTTTGCCCGCCGCCTGGGGGTGCAAAAAGTGGCGCTCGTGGGTGCCCGCGACGCCTGGATGGTGCTCGATTTTCTTAAGCAAAACGACGTGGCTGTGGTGCTGAGCCGGGTGCACGCGCTGCCCCGCCGCGATGGCGACGACTACGACCAGCCCTACAAGCTGCCCGCCCAGCTGCAAGCCGCCGGCGTGCGCTACTGCCTCGACTACCAAGGCTCGCAAGAAACCTCGGGCGCTCGCAACCTGGCCTTTATTGCGGGCACGGCCGTGACCTACGGGCTCACTAAAGAGCAGGCGCTCACGGCTATCACGCTGAGCTCGGCGCGCATCCTAGGTATCGATAAAGACTACGGCAGCCTAGAAAGCGGCAAGTCGGCTACACTGGTCGTGAGCAAGGGCGACTTGCTCGACATGCGCACCAATGCTGTAACGGCCGCTTACATCGACGGCCGCAGTATTGCGCTGGAAAGCAAGCAGACCTACCTCGACCGCAAGTTTCGGGGCAAGTATGGCATAGAGTAATAGGTCCTAGGTCAAAAATTGTCATTGCGAGGAGGCACAACGAAGCAAGCGCACGCAGACGAGCCGTTCAGGTTCTCTCTTGGTGCGCTTGCTTCGTTGTGCCTCCTCGCAATTACAGGCGTTGTTTAACGTTCCAGCAGCAGCCAGCGCTAGGTGCTATTCTAGTGGGCCCATCGCACTAACCGCCTTTTTGCCGACCTTTGCCGGATGCTTCGTGTACTTTTCTTGTGTTTTCTAGCACTCTCTGCTGCCGCCCAAACGCCCATCTCGCCCGATGACCGGGCGCTTTACGGCATCATCTGCCGCAGCAGCGGGCGTAGCCTCGACATTGCGCGGGCGGCCACTACCGGCGGCGCGCCCGCTGTGCAGTGGGAGTTTACCCACGCGCCCAGCCAGCAGTGGCACCTAGTGCCCATTCGGGAGGGCGGCGAATACTACCGCCTCGAAGCCAAGCATAGCGGCCAGTGCCTGACCCTGGAAGCCAACCCGGCGGCCTCGGCCGGCGGCACTACGCCGCTGGTGCAGCGGGCCTATACGGGGGCCCTAGGGCAGCAGTGGCGCTTGGTGCCGGCCGGCCCGGTGGGGTCGTTTCAGCTCGAAAGCCGGTTTGACGGGCGAGTAGCCACCCTGGCTTCGTCTGATAAGTTTAACGGCACGGCCGTGGTAGCGGCCAAGGCCGTGGGGCGCGCCAGCCAGCAGTGGCGGCTGTTTCAGTTGCAGCTGCGACTGGCTACTGGGCCGCCCTACTTTGCGGCGCCCGAGCCGCTGGCCGCCGCCAGCACACCCACCGGCAACGAGCTACAGCCAGTGCCCTCGGCCGATGGCAAGAGCCTGTATTTCAATCGCACCCGGTTTGCGGGCAACACCGAAGGAGTAGCCGAAAGCGGCGACATCTGGCTGAGCCAGAGCACCGACCAGGGCCGCACCTGGGGCGCCGCCACGCGCCCCGACTCGCCGCCCGGCCTCAATACCTCGCGCAACAATGCGGTGCAGGCCATTGTGGGGCCAGCCGGTAGCCCGGCGCTGCTGGTGCGCGGTACCTACGAGTCTTCGGGCTTCAAGGATGAGGGCGTGTCGCGGGTGCCGCTAAATGGTACGGGCCGGCCGGTGCCGCTGCGCATTGCCACCTACTACTCGACCAACGTGGCTACCGGCTTTTACATGACGCCGGACGAGAAAATCCTGCTGCTGTCCTTAGAGCGCGACGACGCGCAGGGCGGCAACGACCTCTACCTGAGTCGGCCCGACGGCTCGGGCGGCTTCACGGCTCCCCAGAGCCTGGGTGCAGTCGTCAACTCGCCGGGCTACGAGTTTGCGCCCTGGCTCTCGGCCGATACCAAAACGCTATACTTCAGTTCTTACGGCCACCAGGGCTACGGCTCAGCCGATATTTTTCGGAGCCAGCGCCTCGACGATAGCTGGACCAAGTGGGGCCCCGTAGAGAACCTAGGGCCACGGTTTAATGGCCCGGGCTTCGATGCCTACTTTGCCCTGGGGCTCGATGGTGTGGCCTATTACGCCACCTCAGGCACTAACCCCGCCGCGCCCGCCGACCTGCGCCGTACGCTGCCCGGCCCGCCGCCCGCCGATTCAGTAGCCGCGCCCGTCGACCCCGAAAAGGCGGCCCGCGCCCTCGTGACCGGCCGTGTGCTCGATGCTCGCACCAACCAGCCCATCGCGGGTGGGGCCCAGGTCCAGGCACTGCTGCTGGGCAGCACCATCGACTTCCGAAGCACAGCCCAGGCCGATGCCTCGGGCTTTCAGCTCTCGCTGGTGCCCGGCCGCTACCGCATGACCACTACCGCCGGCCTGCTCACGCGGGTCGATACGCTGGTGATTGGGGCCGGCGAGTCGCGCCGCTACGAGCCGCGCCTCACGCCCGCCACCGTGGGCTCGCGCCTCGACCTGCCCGCCATCATCTTCACCCAGGGCCAGGCCAAGCTCCTAGGGTCGTCTTTCTTGACGTTGAACGAGTTGGCTAAGTCGTTGAATGATAATCCGCAGCTTGAAATCCGGCTCGAAGGCCACACCGATAACGTGGGCCCGGCCGACAAAAACCAGGTGCTGAGCGAGCAGCGCGTGGCCGAGGTGAAGCGCTACCTGGTGGGCCGCGGGGTGACCGCCAGCCGCATCAGTACCGTTGGCTTTGGCGGTACCAAGCCCAAGTTTGACAACAACCGCGAAGAAACCCGCAAGCTTAACCGCCGCGTCGAGCTCGTGATAACGAAGTAGCGCTCCTGCAAAACGGCCCTAGGTGCCACAAAGAAGCCCCGGCTACCTGAGGTAGTCGGGGCTTCTTTGTGGCACCTAGGCGGGGCCGACTAGCGCCTGAAGCGGGCGCGCAGCTTGCGAATACCGAAGCCTATACCCGCTGCCGCCAGCAGCGAAGCACCCCCGTCGAGGGGAACGGCGGTGGGGTCGGGTGTGGGCGTGGGAGTAGTGGGGGTAGTGGGTTGCGGCCCGCCCGTGTCAGGCTGGGCGAAGGAAGAAGAAGCCGACAGTAACAGGCCAGCTACTACCAAAAAACGTAGGCCAGTGGAAAAATTTAGCATGTGGGTAAAATGAGAATTGATGAATCTCTTCCTGATGCGCCCCAACCCTAGCTGGGCCGGGGCGCAGGGAAATAGACTAATTGGCAATAACTAAACGCTTGGCAATGACGCCATCGGTTGTTTCGAGGCGCAACGAATATACACCAGGCGCTACACCGCTCAGCGAAAGCGAGCGGGCCTCGGCTGCCGAGCCGGCGGGCAGTAAGGTGCGGCGCACCGTTTGACCTAGGCTGTTGAGCAGTGAGGTGGCAATGGGCTGACCGGCTAGGCTGGCGGGCAGGCTTATCGATACACTACCCGTGGCTGGGTTGGGAAATACCGCCACGGCTTGCACTAGCTGGGCCGGGGCCGCTGCCAGCGGCTTGGCACCTCCGAGCACCAGCGCAAAGCGCCCTGCATTGTCGCCGGCCACCAAGCTCAGGCTGATGGTGGGCTGGCCGGCTAGGTCGGTGAGCGTGCCGGTTTGCGCGTCGCGCAGATAGGCGAAGGTGCCGGCGGGCAGGTTGTTCAGGGCGGGGGCACTCAGCAGGTAGGTGCCGGCCTGCGAGACTTTGGCTGCGATGGGCACTACCACCTCGGTGGCACCTAGGGCGGGCAAACCGTTGATGGCCAGTTGCTCGGCGCCAGTGCTGGTGCTTAGGTTCAGGCCGTTGCTGTTAGGCAGTTTCACGGCGTCATACGCACGGTCGAGGCCTGCCGTAGCGCCCTGCTCGAAGTACACAAAGGTCTCGTCGGTGGCTGTGCCAGTGGTGCCACGCAGCGCCAGGTGCACCAGCGGGCGGGTGTCGGCGGTGGTGCGCTGGAAGGGCGTGGCATCGAAGGTAGCCACCCGGTAGCTCGGGTTGAAGGTAAACGAGCCGGTAGTGCTGGCCGCTGCTACCCGCTTGAAGAAGCCTTGGCCCACGGGCAAGATGGGGTTGCCACTGCCTACACCGTTGACGTAGGCGCGGTACTGGCCTCCGTATTGGCTGGTGCTCTGGAAGATATACGAGGCATCGTCGAAGCCTGCGCGCTCGGAGGCCGGCTGCTGGCTCAGGTCAAATGGGGCGGGGTAGGGGTTAGCTAGTAGCGCCCAGCCAGCACTGGCACTAGTGCCCCGGCTTGCCGACACCGTAACGGCGGAGCGGTTGGCGGTGCCCACAAAGTCGACGAGTGCCGCGGCGGGTAGGTTTACCGAATAGCCTGTGCCCACAACAAGGGCGTCGGTGAGGGCGGCCGGCGAAGTCCAGCCTTTGTCAAAGTCGCTGTAGTCGGAAGTGGCCGAGGCAATGCGGCCCTGGTCGTAGCTGTACACGGTGGGGAACGGCGACACTTGGCCCGGCGTAGCCGAGCTGTTGTAATCCGCGTTTACTACGGGGCTGAAGCCGCTGGTAGCAAGGTCATTGACCGTGCTGCCGCTTACTGGTGCGCCGTAGTGGCGGTAGCCCAGGCCGTTGTTGAGGCTAGGGTCGATGTAGCGCTGCACCGTGATGTTGCCCGTGACCTGGCCGCCAGCCTCGGCGATGAGAGCCGTGCCTGCCGCGCTAGACAGCAGCGTCACGTTGCCGCCCGAGGCGAGGTTGCCAGTAGTAGTCTGCAGCACCTGCGCCACTTGCACCGGCCCGCCGGCCGTTACGCCGGCCGAGTTGGCCACCGTCAGGTTTTGGAAGCGCGATACGGTGCCCGTGATGCTTTGGGCGGCGCTACCCACAAAGCGTACTTCGCCCGAGCCTGCGCCCGTGAGCGTACCGCCGAAGTTTACGAGGTTGCCACCCAGCGAGAGCACGCCCCCAGGAGCGGTGCTGAGGCTGGCCCCGCTGGTCAGGGTCAGGTTATTGGCCTGTTGCGCAGAGGTAACGTTGGGCTGGTTGGGTCGCCCGTTCGGAATGGTAACATTATCCGTAGCCGTGGGTACGCGGTTGGGCGACCAGTTGCCGACCGTACCCCAGTCGGCGCTCACGTTGCCGGTCCAGGTAATGGCGTTGGCATCGGGGGTGGGCACGGCGGCCACGCCGCTTAGGTTGCTGCCATTGCCGATGCGGTCGAGCAGCGTAACTGTGCCCGCCGTGAGGTCCACCGTGTACAGGTTGTCGAAGCTCATGCCGCTGGGCGTAGCGGTCAGGAAGGCCGAGTTGATAGGCGTAGCCGGGGTGGTCAAGTCTGAGAAAACATCAAAATCAACCCCATTAGCTGCGTTCACCGTGATGCCCGAGCCGCTGCCCACGTTGTTGTAAGTGCCCGCGTTGGCGTTCGACGACAAGAGCAGCGTATTGGTACTTTGGTCGTAGCCGTAGAGCGCCGTGCCAGTGGCGGGGTTGTTGTCGCTGTTGGTATAGGCTACGCCCGACAGGGCCGGGGCTGCGCCATTGTTCGTCAGGCGTGTATCGGTCAGGAAAGTACCGTCGCTGGGGTTGGCGCGCAGGTTAGCCTGGTTGGTGGCCGACGTGATGCGAATGCGGTCCACAGTCGGATTGAAGTCGAAACCAATCACACTGGCGTTGGCACCCAGTGGGTAAGACCTAGCGGCACCAACAGCGGTGAGCGCGCCGGTCGAGGTATTCAGGGTGTATAGCTGCCCAAGCTCATTGGCAGCCTCGTAGCCAAAGGCGTAGAGCTCGCCGGTGAGAGGCCGGAAGTCAAGGCCAGCCAGCACCTGCGTGGTGGGCAGGCCTGTGATATTCACCGCCGTACGAATGTTGCGCGGGGCACCCGAATCAAACGAAACCAAGTTGCCACCCGCTACCCCATACAGCAACTGCCCAATAAGGGCCGGCTGCGTAAGTGGCGCCGTAACTACCGCAATGTCTCGGAGGGTAGCGTTAAGGCCTTTAGGAATGGTATTATTCAAGCGCGTGGCAGTGCCAGTAGCTGGGTCAAAAGTATAAAAGTTGCTGCTACCATCTGCCGTTACTTCTATCAAGTAGCCTTGATTGGTGTTAGTAGCAGCATTATAATAAATGTCGAAATCTATGGCCTGTGTGACGGCTATTGGAAAGCCGTTAAACTTCACAGCAGTGCCATTGGTAAGTGTGCCCGCATTGGCAGGGTTTTGTACGTAAAGGGTACCAGTCGTTTCGTCGAGGTCGTAGAGCATCGTAGCCGTGCTACCCGCATACGAGTTGGTATAAGCTACCGAGCCAATAGTTGGAGTAGGAGCCGTGGCCGAGTTTAGGTCGGGGTCTTTTATGGCAACGGCCCCATTATTGGGATTGAGGCGGTAATTGGCATTATTGGTGCTCACCACCCGGATGCGGTCTACAGTTGGGTTGAAGTCAAACCCGATGTGGTCAGTGCTACCGCCCAGCTCCAGCCGAATGGCCGCTCCAATGGCTGTAGCCGTATTCGCGGTCACGTCCAGAGTATAAAGCTGCGCATTGTTGCCACTGGCGGCCGGGTCATACCCTAGGGCTAGCAGTTGCCCAGTGTTAGGGCGGTAGTCCATGCCCACCAGCGTTTGCCCGCTCGAAATACCAGTTAGGGCCACGTAGCCTACAATGCTTTGGATGGGAACGGTACCATCAGTAGCATTAATCTGAACCAAACCCTGCGAAATGCCACCATCAGTATTCGTGATGAGGCCGTAAACAGTGGGCGTTTGGGCAAAAGCGGCCGAGGCCGACAGCAAGCCAGCGCCGAGGGCCAGGCCAAACAGGCCAAGGCGCCGCGACGCGTCAAGCGGACGTAAGCGTAGCTCCATGAAAGAAGGGGGGAGTAAAGGTGGGTAATAAAGAAGTGAAAATCTAAATAATACGAAGAACCAGTTGCAGTTAGCAAGGAACTATTCTTGTCAGGCTGTCAACGTGAAAATTACGTGAAAAACCGATTACTCGGTTTCCATAAAGCTGTTAAAATATATTTATTTTTTGCAGCGAATTAATTTAAGTAGCCCGCCGGCGCCAGATAAAGCCATCGAGCACGTAATGTGTACTTTGGGGTAAGGCCAGCAGGGGCACCAGCCACATCAGCAGCGTGGGCTCGGCCACGGTGGGCAAGCCCTGAAACCAGCCAAATACTGCGCCGTGCTCGCGCCATACCAGCCCATCCCAGAGACCTTCTTCCAGGAAGGCAAACAGCACAATGGCGCTTCCAAAAAGCAGTAAGCCGTAGCGCCCGGCCCACCAGCCGCGGCCCGTAGCCTGGGCCGGGCGGCGGCTCCACACCAGCGCTAGGTAGGGCACGCCGTGCGATACCACGTTGAGCAGCGTAAAGGCCAGGTCGCCGTTGAAAACGACAATGCCCATGTACCAGGCCAGCGCCGTGCCGCCCAACAGCAGATTGCGCGGCACGTTCAGCACACGGGTGCGGTAGTAGTGCCAGGCTTCGCGGCCCAGGTAGGTGAGGAGCAGCCCTAGGTAGAGGCCGGTGGCCAACTGCCGGCCCAGCGGCCAATTGTGCTGCACAAAGTCGCCGTCGACAAACCAGTTGAAATTGCGCGGCGGTGATAAGTGCCAGTACAGCAGTGGGTAGAGCGTGGCGGCGTAGATGAGCGCCGTGCTCAGCCACTGGCCCCTAGGTGCCTCATGCCGGGCATAGAGCCGCAAAAAACCGTACTGCTGCCTCATAAAGTGAAACACCGCCAGATAGGCCAGCGCCCGCCAGAACACCAGCGCACCCGCCGCGTGCAGGGCCACGCCGCCCGCGTAGCAGGCCAGCGGCGCCAGCATTAGCAGCCGGCGCCGTTGCTGCCGCTGCTGCGGGTCGAAGTAGGTCTGAAACAGCGTGCCGTACACATGGGCCACGTCGATGAGTAGCACCACGCCTACCCAGGCCAACAGCGGAAACTCGGCCGACTGGCGGAAAGACGCGGGCAGCGCTAGCACTACCAGCAGCGCCAAAAAGGGTGGGGCCAGTATCAGCCAGCCATCGTAGCGGGGCGAGCGAATCCAGGGCTGGGCAGCAGGCCGCTGAGCCATCGGCAAAGGCTTGGGTAGAAGTGGAGACGGAGGCGCAAGCTACTGCGTGCCAGGCTGGTTTTACAAACAAAAAAGCCCGGCCAAGCGGCCGGGCTTAAAAGGTGCTTTACAAGCTGCCTAGGGCTAGCTGAGGGTATCCTTGATGTTGCCGATAATGGTATCGGTCATCGTCATCTGCTCTTTCTGGGCGTGGCCTTCGGGCACGGGCGGGCCCAGCTTGGGCTCGTCGCCGTAGGGCTCGGCTTTCAGCACCCGGAACTCGCCCTTGCCGTCGATGCTGGGGCCTTCCGTCCAGCGGCCCGAGGGCGTGCCGGTGCCGTCGATGTTGGGGCTGATGAAGGCGTAGCTGAACTCTTGATTTTCCTTGCTCTGCGGAAACGAGTTGGGGATGGGCAGCGCGTTGTAGCCGCCTAGCTCCTCAATCACCGCCAGCCACTGCTGCTGGTGCATAGTGTCGCGGGCAATCATAAAGCTAAGCATATTTTTCATGCCAGGGTCGTCAGTGATTTCCCACAAGCGGGTGGCCAGGGCGCGGCCGGTGCTTTCGGCGGCCACGTTGGTATACATATCGGCCACAATATTGCCGCTGCCTACCACATAGGCGCCGCTAAACGGCACCCCTTCAGCATCAAAAGCCATGGCTCCGAGGCCAGCCGACAAAAACGAGCGCGGGTTCATGCCGCCTAGTACGGCACCCACTACACCATCTTGCTTGATAGCCGACTCCTGAACTGAAAGGGGGGCGCCTTCCAAATTGAGTGCTACGGCCGTAGCCAGCATTTCGATGTGCGAGATTTCTTCGGTGCCGGTGTCGAGCAGCATATCGCGGTACTTAGCTGGGCCACGCGAGTTCCAGGCCTGAAAGAGGTACTGCAAACACACCCGCATCTCACCTTCGATGCCGCCAATGGCTTGCTGTAGCATGCGGGCAAAAGCGGGGTTCGGCTTCTCGACGCGCACCTTGTACTGCGTCCGTTTATCGTGGTAGAACATGGGGAAAGGAAAAAGGTAGAAAAGCTAACGGCTACGTGTTGGGTAGCTTCTACTTATACGCAATGCTCACCCATGAGTCGACCGATAAATACCTCTTTATACTGCAGTTTATACGTAATTTCTGCGTAAGTATTTTCCGTCTATTGGAGTAGTTTTTC
>Ga0265798_10000269_pt1 | contig 92980 bp, 77 predicted proteins | sample P3T30metagenome_FD_192430 | JGI IMG/M metagenome (GOLD analysis project Ga0265798, IMG submission 192430) | Plant litter microbial communities from East Loma Ridge, Irvine, California - P3 T30 | ecosystem: Environmental > Terrestrial > Plant litter > Unclassified | place: USA: California... | reverse complement strand
TCGTGCTCCCTGCGCCGCAGTTCGAATCGCAGCTCGACATCATCGAGATCGTGCCGGCCTGAGGCACGACCTGCGCCGGACGCGGTGGCGCAAGTCGTGCCACCTCAATCCGGCGTTTGTGTATCGACCGCCAGCATCGCCGCATTCTCGCGCTTTTCCGGACGGATGTAGATCGACGACAGCATCGGCAGCCGCGTCTTGAGATCGGTCTCGATCGTCTCGATGATCGTCTCAGCATCGCCCATCGTGACGTGATCCTCGAAATCCGCGCTGATCGCGACGAACACGCTGTCGGGTGCGGTGTGGATGGTGCGGACGTGGTTGACGGACGTGATGGCGGGATAGCCATCGACGATCTTGCGCACCTCCGCGACGATCGCCGGGTCCGCACCCTCGCCGATCAGCAGCCCCTTCGCCTCGCGCGCCAGCACCATCGCAATGATGCCGAGCAGCACGCCGATCAGGACCGATGCCACGCCATCGATGCGCGGATCGTTGAAATGGTGGCTCGCCCACACGCCGGCGGCGGCGATAAGGAGACCGGCCAGCGCCGCCGAATCTTCGAACAGCACGATGAAGCCGGCCGGGTCCTTCGACCGCCGCACCGCCGACCACCAGCCGCGTCCGCGATTGTCCGCGCTGAACTCACGCATCGCCAGGAACCACGACGTCCCCTCCATCGCGAAGGCGATGCCCAGCACGACGTAGTTGATGAGCGGATCGAGCAGTGGCTCGGGCTCGCTGATGTGGACGAAGCCCTCGTACACCGACACGCCCGCGCCGACCGCGAAGATCAGGATCGCGACCACGAAGCTCCAGAAATACAGCTCCCGGCCATAACCGAATGGATGGTCGACATCGGGCGGACGCTTGCCGCGATGCTGGCCGTAGAGCAGCAGCACCTGGTTGAGGCTGTCGACGACCGAGTGGAACCCCTCCGTCAGCATCGACGACGACCCGCTGATCGCCGCCGCGATGAACTTCGCGACCGCGATGCCGAGGTTCGCGCCGAGCGCGGCGAAGATGACGAGGTTCGACTCCCCCTGTTTGGACGACGACATGCAGTTCTCCCGATTGCGCGCCCGGGGTAGCGGGTCGGTCGTTGATGTCCAGCGCGGCGCGTGCCCGCCGGGTTGAGGATTCTGACAATTGGTCTAACGAGCGGCGGCGTATGTCGATCCTGACCACCCACCGCAACGACCTCGCCGCGCTGGCGGCACGCGACCGGTTGCGCACGCTGATCTCGCGGCAGGGCGCCGACTTTTCCTCGAACGATTATCTTGGCCTGGCGGGCTCGACCCGGCTGCGCGAGGCGGTGGCCGAAGCACTGGGGCGCGGTGTGGCGGTCGGTTCGGGCGGATCGCGGTTGCTGCGCGGCAACGATCCCGAACACGACGCGCTGGAGGCGGAGGCGGCGGCGTTCTTCGGATGCGAAGCCGCACTGTGGTTTTCCAGCGGCTACGCCGCCAACGCAGCGTTGCTCGGCACATTGCCGCAGCGTGGCGACCTGGTGGTGCACGATGCGTTAATTCATGCCAGCGCGCATGAGGGGATGCGGCTCGGCCGGGGCGAGGCGGTGGCCGCCCGACACAATGACGCCGACAGTTTCGATGACGCGATCGCCGCATGGCGCGCGCGCGGCGGGGTCGGGCGCGTATGGATCGCGGTGGAAAGCCTGTACAGCATGGACGGCGACCGCGCGCCGCTTGCCGACCTTGCCGCCGTCGCCGCACGGCATGATGCGTTCCTGTTGATCGATGAGGCGCATGCCACCGGCGTGTTCGGACTCGACGGGCGCGGACTCGCCGCCGCTTATGAGGGGCGCGAGAATGTCATCACGCTCCGCACGTGCGGCAAGGCGCTCGGCTGTGAGGGCGCGTTGGTGTGCGGGCCAGCGGCGGTGCGCTACTTCCTCGTCAATCGCGGACGCGGCTTCATCTTCTCGACCGCACCCTCCCCGCTGATGGCGAGCGCGGTGCGGGCGGCGCTCCGTATCCTCGCTGACGAACCGGAGCGGCGCGCGCGGCTGCACGCGCTGGTGGCATATGCCGAGCGCGCGCTGGCGGATTGCGGCGTTGCGCCGACCGGATCGCAGATCCTGCCGCTGGTGCTGGGCGACGATACGACGACGATGCGCGTGGCGGGCGCGGTGCAGGCGGCAGGGTATGACGTGCGCGGCATCCGCCCCCCGACGGTACCGACGGGTCAGGCGCGGCTGCGGATTTCGGTGACCCTCAACGCCAGCGAGGGCGAAATCGACGGGCTGGCACGGGCGATTGCGGAGGCGCTGGCATGACCACGATCATCGTAACCGGTACGGATACCGATGCGGGCAAGACGGTGTTCTCGGCCGGGCTCGCCGCTGCGATGGGTGCGACCTACTGGAAGCCGGTGCAGGCCGGGCTAGACGACGGCACCGATGCCGCGCGCGTCGCCAGTCTGGGTGTGACGAAGGTGCTGCCCGAGGCGTATCGGCTGAATACCCCCTGCTCGCCGCACTGCGCCGCCGAGATCGACGGGGTGACGATCGACCTCGACCGGCTGACCCCGCCCGCCGTGGACGGGCCGCTGGTGGTGGAGGGCGCGGGCGGCGTGCTGGTGCCCGTCACGCGGGAGGTGCTGTTCGCCGATCTGTTCGCGCGCTGGGGCCACCCGGTTGTGCTGGTCGCGCGCACGTCGCTTGGCACGATCAACCACAGCCTGTTGTCGATCGAAGCATTGCGCACGCGCGGCGTGGACGTGCTTGGCGTGGCGTTCACCGGCGAGGCGAACGAGGACAGCGAGGCCACGATCGCAGCGATCGGCGGGGTGAGGCGGCTTGGGCGGCTGCCGTACCTTGCCTCGCTCGATGCCAGCACCTTGCGTGCAGCATTCGCGCACAATTTCCGGCTGGAGGACTTTACGTGACCGACTCCCCCGTCTGGCACCCGTTCACGCAGCACGGTCTCGGCGAGCCGATCCCGCTCGTCACCCATGCCGAGGGTGCCGCGCTGTATACGGCGGACGGGCGGCGGATCGTCGATGCGATCTCGTCCTGGTGGGTCACGACACATGGCCACGCGCACCCGCGCATCATGGCCGCGATCGCCGAGCAGACCACGAAGCTCGACCAGATCATCTTCGCCGGCTGGACGCACGAACCGGCGGAGGCGCTCGCGCGAGGCTTGCGCGCGATCATGCCGGACGCACTGACGCGGGTGTTCTATTCCGACTCCGGCTCGACCAGTGTCGAAGTCGCGCTGAAGATGGCGCTCGGCTACTTCGCCAATCGGGGGAGCCCGCGCTCCCGTATCCTCGTGCTCGAACACAGCTACCACGGCGACACGATCGGCGCGATGTCGGTCGGCGCGCGCGGCGTGTTCAACCGTGCCTATGCGCCCTTGTTGTTCGACGTGGGGACGATCCCCTTCCCCGCCGCCGGTACCGAACAGGCGACGCTCGACGCGCTGGAGGCGGCGTGCCGGGAGCAGCCGGCCGCGTTCATCGTCGAGCCGCTGCTGCTCGGCGCGGGTGGGATGCTGATCTATCCGCCGCACGTGCTGACGGCGATGCGTGAGATCTGCGCCGCCCACGGCGTGCTGTTCATCGCTGACGAGGTGATGACCGGCTGGGGCCGCACCGGTACGCTGCTGGCATGCGAACAGGCGGGCGTGGTGCCGGATATCCTGTGCCTGTCCAAGGGGTTGACCGGCGGCGCGATCCCGCTGGCGGTGACGATAGCGAGCGAGGCCATCTACGAAGCGCACCTCTCGCAGGATCGCGCGGCGATGTTCTTCCACTCGTCGAGCTACACCGCCAACCCGATCGCCTGCGCCGCCGCACTCGCCAATCTCGCGGTTTGGCGCGACGAGCCGGTGGCGGAGCGGATCGCCAGCCTCACCACCAGGCAAGCGGTGCGGCTGGCGGCGCTCGATCACCCGCGTATCGCGGGCAAGCGCCAGATCGGTACGGTGACCGCGCTGGAGATCGCCGATGCGGGCGGCGGGTATCTCTCCGCGCTGGGGCCGCGCCTGCTCGCCTTCTTCGGCGCGCGCGACCTGCTGCTGCGCCCGCTCGGCAACACGGTGTACGTGATGCCGCCCTATTGCATCGAGGACGGCGATCTCGATGCGATCTACACCGCGATCGCGGAGGCGTGCGAGGCGCTGGTCTAGGCCCGCCTACCGCCCCGCCGCCGGCACCGCGAAGCTCGGGCGCTGGCCTTTGACGTACGCTTCCCATGCGGGCGCCTCGTGGAAGTCACGGCCTTTGCTCCACGCCGCGCCCATGTAATAGACGAACGGCTTGCCCGGCGTGACCTTCAGCACGATCAGGTAATTGTCGGCGTCCTCGGTCAGCTCGGCGATCTGAGCCGGATCGACCATCACCGCGACGCCCATCGCGCCCTTGTCGGGATCGTTCGGCCCCCAGAAGGTGAAGCGGCCGGTCGCCTTGTCCGCGACGTAGCGCGCGGGCGCATTGGCAGTGGGGCGTTTCTGGATGCCGATGCCAACCAGCAGCGGCGCCGGCGTGTCGGACTGGAAGGTCGACACCATCCGCGTGAAGTTGGTGCCGGTCGGCAGCGTGAAGCGCCGCGTCTCCCACACCTTCCGCTTCACGTCGACCGGCCACGGTGCGTAGTCGACGCTGAAATCGGCCACGTCCGGTCCGTCCTTCAGGATCGTGTGGTGCGCCCAGTTGCGTGATGTCCACAATTTGTGATCGTACCAGACGCCCAGCCCGCCTGCGCCGCGGAAGGTGTTGACGTTGTAGAAGTCGATCCCCTCGCCGTGGAAATCATGCTGTTTGCCGGTGGCGAGCTGGCGCTCCATGAACGGCCACGCCACCAGCTTGCCCCATGCGTCGATGCCGGAACTCGACGGCGGCTCCTCGCCCTCCAGCGCCGGGCCGTAGATGCGGTGCGCGGTGCGGTCGTTTTCCCACAGGATATCGTCGAAACGATATGGCGCGAACCGCACGGTGGCGCGGGCGGCCTGCTGGTCGGCGGGCGGGGTCTTCAGCGGCAAGGAGATGCGCGGGTTGACGATGCCGTCGGCACGCGGCGGTTGCGGTTCCGCGCCCGGCAGGTCGCGCGACGGCTCGAACGCGAGATCGGCGACCGCCTCGTGCTCGGCGATGCGGCGCTCGAACGCGGCGCGCTGCTCGGGCGTGGCGTCGGCGGGAACCGGCGGCGGCGTCCACGCCGGCGGCGACGGCTGGCGCGGCGGTTCCGCGAGCGGCAGCGACGTGACCGGCTGGCCGAGCTTCATCATTTCGAGCCCACCCAGGATCAGCCCGGCGGTGCCGTACATGGCGTGATCTTCCGCCTTGGTCGACCACGGCTGGTCGCCCGGCAACTGCACGTAGCCGAGCAGGCCATCAGGCTGCACCGCGCCTGCCAGCGCCGACCAGCCGCGCAGCACCACCGGCAAGTACGTCTTGCGGTCGAGCAGACCGTGATTGATCCCCCACGCCATCGCATAGACGAAGAAGGCCGAGCCGGACGTCTCCGCCCCCGCCGGATCTTCGCCGTCGAGCAGGTTCGCGCTCCACAGCCCGTCGGGGCGTTGCAGCTTGGCGAGGCTCGCCGACATGGTGCGCAGCGTGTCGACATAGCGCTGGCGGCTCGGATAATCCGCCGGCATCGATTCCAGCACGCGGGCGATGCCGCCCACCACCCAGCCGTTGCCGCGCGACCAGAACACGCGCTTGCCGTTCTTGCTGCGACGATCGATGAAGCGCGCGTCGCGGAAATACAGGCCATCGGCGGGCGACCACAGCCGCTCGGTCTGCCGCCACCACTGCGTATCCGCAGCCTTGAGATAGCCGGGATCGCCGGTCAGCACCGACATGCGCGCGAACACCGGCGGCGCCATGAACAGGGCATCGCACCACCACCACACCAGCCGCTTCGGCGCGGGGTCGAGCTGGAGATACGGCGTGACGTAGTCGAGCCGCTGCTTGAGTGGGGCGAGTTCCCCCGCCCAGCCGCTGCGCGCGTACAGCTCCTGATAGGTCTCGCCGAGCGCGATGTTGTCTGCGTCGAGCATCGAATGGGCGGACTGGCCGCCCTGCAACGCGAAGTTGAAATGCTGCGCGGTGTCGCGCAGCATCGCGTTGCCGCCCGATGCGCCCGACACGCGGGTAAGCCGCGTGAGCGAGGTGAGGAACGCGGCGGAAATCCAGTTGGCGGTGAGCGTCTGCACGACGTCGCCGGTCAGCGCGAGCTTGCGGTCGCGCAAGACCGCGATCTGCTTCGCGGCCGTGGCGTCGAGCAGCGCGAGTACGCGCGCCGGGTCGGGAACATGCTTCGCGTCGAACTGGCTTGCAGCGGCTGGCGGCTGCACCGGGGCAGCAGCGCCCGAAGCAGGTGTGAGGAAAGCCAGCGGTGCTACTGCCGCCAGCAAAATCGCGTGCCTGAACCCGTGCCCCGTTGTCACATGCCTCTCCCCATCGCCCGGGCGTCGCTGCACCCGGTGTCATCGTGGATGATGTTGCACATTATGGCAATGCACAACACACTTCGGGACGAAACTCGGCCGTGCTGCTTCTGCCTGGTCGATGCGGGTCGCCCGCTGGCACTGATCGGCGGTATACTGGACACGCACTTCTGCGGCCCGGTCAGGCCGACCGGCCCGTGCAGATCAGCCGACACCAGACCGCGCCGCTGCCCGCCCGCGTTATGACCCGTACCGGCCGATCGCAGCGCGCGCGCCGTCCTGTTCCAGCGCGTGGAGGTGCGCGACGAGCGTCTGACGCAAGTCCGCATCAGCGGCGAAGCCGAAGAAGCCGAGCAACGCATCGACCCGCGCGGCCGCATCGGCTGCGCCAGCCGACAACGCACCCAGTTGCGCGGCCGCCGGATCGTCGACCGGGAAGCGCTCGCCCGCGTCGGTGCGGCCCGCCTGCCAGCGCATCCACGCGGCCACGGCGAGCGCAAGCGCATCGGCGGACTGCCCAGCCGCACGCCGCTCGGCAATGGTGGCGAGCAGGCGTTGCGGCAGCTTCTGCGACCCGTCCATCGCGATCTGGCGCGTGCGGTGCTGGAGCGCGGAATTGGCAAAGCGGCCCATCAGATCGACGCGATAGGCGGCGATGTCGAGCCCGTCGGGCGGGTTCAACGTGGTCTGCGCCTCGTCCCACAGCGCCTCGACGAAACCGCGCCCTGCCGGAGTGGCGACGAACTCATGCACGAACGCGTCGCCGGCCAGCCCGCCGAGGTATGCGATGCCGGAATGCGCGCCGTTGAGCAGGCGCAGCTTGGCATCCTCCCACGGCGCAACCGCCTCCGTAAGCTGCACGCCAAGTGCGGCGAAGTCGGGCCGTTCGGTAACGAAATGATCCTCGATCACCCATTGCGTAAACGGCTCGGTCTTGACCATCGCGCGATCGTCCACGCCGAGATCGGCGGCGAGCGCGGCGATATCCTCAGGCGTCGTGGCCGGTACGATGCGGTCGATCATCGAGGCCGGGAACGCGACTTCCGCCGCGATCCAGTCGGCGAGCGCGGGGTCATGTACGCGCGCCACCGCCAGCACCGCCTCGCGGAGCAGCTTGCCGTTGTGCGGCAGGTTATCGCACGAAATCACCGTCAGCGGACCGAGGCCGCCCGCGCGCCGCGCCGCCAGCCCGGCCGCGAGAAACCCCGGCGCGGTGCGCGGCGCGGCGAGTGAGGCGCAGTCCGCCGCCACGTCGGGATCGTCAGCCAACAATGTGCCGGCAGCACGATCGAGCTTGTAGCCCTTCTCGGTGATGGTCAGCGTGACGATCCGCGCCTGCGGGTGCGCAAGCGCGTCGATCACCGCCTGCGGGTTTTCGGGTGCGACCAGCACCGCCTGCTCCGCGCCGATGATCGACGTGGTGCGGTGCTCGCCCTCCCGCACCACCAGCGCGTACAGGCAATCCTGCGGATCAAGCTGATCGCGCACGCTGCCAGAGCGCAGCGACACCGACGTGATCCCCCAGCGCAAATCGCCCGCCGCCAACGCCGCCTCGAAATACGCCGCCTGATGCGCGCGGTGGAACGCGCCGATGCCGAGATGCACCACGCCGCGCTTCACCGCCGTGCGGTCATAGGCCGGGCGGGCGACGGTTTCCGGCAGGTGCCCGAGCGTTTCGTCCGACAGCCTCACAGCTTGTACGCCGCCTTGGCGAGATCATAGGCGAGCGCGTGCGCGACCTCATGCGCCTCGTCCTCCGGCAGGCGATGTTCCGCGACGAGTTGCGCGAGCCACACGCAGTCCATCCGCCGGGCAACGTCGTGCCGCGCCGGGATCGACAGGAAGGCGCGGGTATCGTCGTTGAAGCCAACCGTATTGTAGAAGCCGGCCGTCTCGGTGGTGCGCTCGCGGAAGCGGCGCATCCCCTCCGGGCTGTCGTGAAACCACCACGGCGGCCCGAGCCGCAGGCAGGGGTAATGGCCGGCGAGCGGCGCCAGTTCGCGGCTGTAGACATCCTCGTCGAGCGTGAAGAGGATCAGCGTGAGGCGCGGATCTGTGCCGAAGCGGTCGAGCAGCGGTTTGAGCGCATCGACGAACTCGCCTTCGGTGGGAATGTCGGCGCCCTTGTCGCGACCGAACCGCGCCAGCACGGCCGCATTGTGGTTGCGGTGGACGCCGGGGTGAAGCTGCATCACCATGCCGTCTTCCGTGCTCATCCCCGCCATTTCGGTGAGCATCTGCGCACGGAACAGCTCGGCATCCTGCGGCGTCGCCCCGGCCAGCACGCGCAGGTAGAGCGCGGCGGCATCTTCGGCTGCAAGATCGGCAGTCCGGGCGCTGGGGTGGCCGTGGTCGGTCGAAGTCGCGCCCGCTTCGCGGAAACGCGCGCGGTGGAAGCGATGCGCGGCGAGATAGCCTGCGTAGGTCGACACATCCTCGCCAGCCGTCTCTCCGAAACGGCGCACGTTCTCGACGAACTTTGCGGCCTCCGGATCGACCACCGGATCGGGCCGATAGGCGGTGACGACGCGTCCACCCCACCCACTCGCGCGGATTGCGGCATGGTGGACGAGCGGATCGAGCGGGCTTTCGGTGGTGGCGATCGCTTCGATATTGAACCGTTCGAACAGCGCGCGCGGGGCGAACTCGGGCGTCTTCAGCGCGGCGTCGATTGTGTCGTAATACAGGTCGGCCGTTTCCGGCTCGAGCAAGACGTCGAGCTTGAACACCTCCGCGAACACCCAGTCGAGCCACATGCGTGACGGCGTGCCACGGAACAGGTGATAGTTGGCGGCGAGCACATGCCAGATTTCCCGCGAATTCGTGCTCGTCAGGCTGCCGTCGATGGTCGGCACGCCGACTTGCTCGAGCGGGATGCCCTGGCTGAACAGCATCCGGAACACATAATGATCCGGCACGATCAGCAGCGACGAGGGATCGCTGAACGGCTCGTTATTGGCGAACCAGGACGGATCGGTATGGCCGTGCGGGCTGATGATCGGCAGGTCCTTGACGCGGGCATAGAGCCGCCGCGCGATATCGCGGACGGTCGGCTCGGCCGGGAACAGCCGGTCTGGGTGGAGCGTGAGCGGTTTGGTCATGCGAGCGGGCCGTTTCGCGAGGAGGGAGAGGAATGCGCCACCCTTAATCGGGCAAGCGCGAGGCGGAAAGGGTCGTGCCGAGCAGTTCCCGCCGGGTTGGCAGGCCGGGTGCGTCGGCGATCGGATGGCCGATCGTGGCGGTGTCGTTGGCGGTGCTGGTCTCTGCCGGCGCGCCATCGAGCGTCAACACGACACGCTGGCCCGTCGCCACGACGGCGCGCGGCAGCCGCATGGTGACGGTGGCGGTCTTCGGCAGCAGGTCGAGCGGGGCGGCAAGCCCGGCAAAGCGCGCGCTGGCGATCGTGCGGCCGGTTGCGTCGACAAGCGTGGCCGTGCCCGGCGGCGTCGGCTTCGCGCCGAGGCTGTGCACCGTTACGGTGAGCTTGCCGCGTGCGACCGTCAGATCATCCGCCGACAGGCCGATATCGCCACGGGTCGCCGGCTCGTCACCGGGTCGCACCAGTTCGAACGCGTATGTCGCAGTCTGCCGCGACGGTATCGTCAGCGCGACGCCGCGCCCGTGTTCGAGCGTCACCTCGCGCACTACCGGCGCGGCATCGCCATCGCGCTCGGTCAGCCGCCACGTGCCGGCGGCGAGTTGATCGCCGGTCATCGTGGCGGTGGCGGGCGTCGCGGCCATATTGAAGGTGGTGACGGTGAAGCGCCTGGGGTCGCCATTGGGAATGAGGATGCCGACCTGCTCGGCCGCCACCGCGCCGTCGAAGTGCCAGCGGACCAGATTGCCCGGATAATAAGCGTTGCGGCGGTGTGCGACGCCGCCCAGCCGGGTGCGTTGCAGGATCTCGCTCGGCACCGCCACGCGGTCCGACCAGAGATGCGCGTCGGTCAGCACCGGCATGCGGTGTTGATCCGCCAGAACCTCCGCGCCGAACAGATCGGCGAGGATGCCGGTGTCGCCGTGCTGTTGCCACGTCACGAAGCGGGCAAAATCCTTGTCGTTCGATCCGCCGAGATTGCGGTCGATTGCGCCGCCCTCTCCAGCGATCGTGCCGGAGGCGATCGCGGCGGCGAGGGCCGGGCCGGCGGGGGTACGCGCCATCAGATCGGCGTTGAGTGCCGACACAGCGCTGAGATCGTGCCTGGCGAGGTCGCTCGCGATCGGCCGCAGATAGCGTGCGTCGCCGGTCCAGTCCCACGCCGCCCAGAACGCGTTGGCGGCGCTCGCCACACCGCTGCCGGTGGCTGCGTCGCTCTTCCAGTCGATCTCGGCGGGCAAGCGCCACTGGCCTCTTGCGTCCTGCTTGCCATGCGCGAGCCAGCCGTCGAGCACGCCGAGCACGGTCGCCTTCACCGCCGGTGCGCCGTTGTAATTGACCAGCAGCAGGCCGGGATGCAGCACCAGCAGGCTATACGGCTTCTGCCGGCCCCAAATCCGCTCCCGGTCGATATCGGTGCCGCTGTAGTAGGAACTGACGAAGTGGCGGTGCCCGGCCGGGTTCACCTCGGTCAGCCGCCGGTAGTTGCGCGCCACCGCCATGCCACGCTCGATCGCGCTCGGGTCGCCCCAGTCGAGTTGCATCGCCTGCGCGACGGTGTTGATCCCCTCCTCGTAGCTGTGCAGTTCGTCCGCGCGGATGCGGCTTAGCCCATCGGACCACATGCCGTTGGCGAAGGTAGCGTCCAGCACCCGGCGTTGCGAAGCGGCGAGCCGCTCCGGCTCCACCCCCATCAGCGCGAGCGGCACCCACTGGTTGACGAGATCGGTATCGTCGGACAGCCCGCCGCCGAACTCGCCATCGGCGATCTGGCGATGGTCGATCCACCAGTCGACGAACTGGCGGTAGAGTTTCAGATCCTCGGTCTGGCGGAACGCCCACAGCGGCACGCCGGCGGGGGCGGGCGGCAGCGTGAGCGGCGCATAGGGCTGATCCGGGTTCTTCTCGACCCAATAGGCGCGCGCCACCGCATTGTCGGGATCGACGCGCAGCACGTCGCCGACGTCGCGCGCGAAGCGGGTGAAGATCGGATAGGTGCTGGTATTGGGCTGCTCCTCGACCAGAAAGGCGAGGTTGTCGCGCGCCTGCTCCAGCCGGTCGGCGACGTGTTCGGCCTTGGCAGCGGCGGCCGGTTTGTAGACGAGGCGGACGTGCGTGCCGGCGAGCGCGGCGGCATCGAAATCGGGCGCGGCCGAGGCGATGACGATGTGCAGGCTTGCGCCTTCGGGCAGGATACGGTCGCGCGTGTCGAGCCACACTGTCCGCGCCTCGCCCGGCTTCACCGCGACGTTGATGTCGAGCAGGTCGCGGTCGTCCCACGTCGGGTCCTTCACGCGGATGTTGAGCGGCACGAGGCCGTCCGCGCCCGCCGTCACCTTCAGTGCGCGCAGGTCGATCGCCACGCCGTCGAGGCCACCGCCGAGGTTGACCGCGCCGTAGGAGAACCGCCCGCCCTGCCCGATCCGGCTGGTATCGCGGAAATCGCCGGGGACGAGGATGTGGACGATCGGCATCGTCGCGCCAGCGCTGGCAAACGCGGGCCGACGCGGTGCTCCGGCAGGCAACGCCACCGCTATACGGCGCTCGTCCGCCACGAAGCGGCCGGCGATATGCGCGCGCACATCGTCGAGCGGTGGATAGGCCGACGGGTCGGCGGTGGGATCGACCACATAGTCGAAGCTGGCGAGGCCGGTGGGCACGCTGCCGGGGTCGACGTGATAGACGCCGATCTCCTCGATCGGGGTTTCCTGCGCGGCGTTGTCGAAGCGGATCACGCCGCCGTGGCGCTCGTTGCCGAGTTGCGTGGAGGTGCGCTCCAGCCCGGCGGCGCGGGTCAGCACGGTGGCGGCACCGTCGCCGCTGTCGCGCGCCAGCGTGCCGTAGGCGCGGCCGTTGATCTCGACGCGGTTCCACGCCTCGTCGGGCAGGCTCAGCGTGTAGTGCTGGCCGCCGGTGGCGTAGACGTTCCAGTCGGGCAGCTCGAAATAATCATGCCGGCCGAGCAGGCGCGAGCGGTTGTAGACGCCCGGCCACGTCGTCTCGCGGATGCCGTCCGCGCCGCGGAACATCTTTTCCTTCTGGTCGCGCGTATCGGTGAACTCGACCTTGCGGATCGCGGTGACCGGAGCGGCGAGGTACAGCGGGGCGTTGCGCTGGTTCCAGCCGTAGCGCTGCGCCCAATCCGCGCGGACCGCCGGATCGGTAAGCGCGCGGGCAGGCTGTGCGATGACCGGCGCGGTGTCCGCCTGCGCCAGCCGCACGACCGCTGCGTCGTCGAGCGCATGGTCGTAGACGCGCACCTCGTCGATGTCGCCGGTGCGCAGGTAATTGTAGGTGCTCTCCACCTTGTACGGTGCGATCACGCGCTGGAACGGGCCGAAGCCGAACAGGCCGGCGTCGTACACCGCCTTGCGATCGTTGCGGGCCACGGCCACGCCGTCGATCCACAGCCGCACGCCGCTCCGCTCGTCCCAGGCGAAGGCGATGTGCGTCCAGGCACCGGGTGAGGGCGTCTTGGCGACGCGAAACGAAACGCGGGTGCGGGCAAGGCCGGTATCGGTGACGAAGGCGTCGAAGCCGTGGCCGTTCCAGTCGATGCGCAGGAACGTCATGTCCCAGCTCGTTCCGTCCGATCCGCCGGCGCGGAAGATCGGGAACGGCGTCGCGCCGACCGGCGAACCAGCGCGGAAGAAGAACGACAGCGTACCGCGCTGCGCGTACATGTTACCCGGCGCGGGCCACGCGAGCGAGAAGCCCGACGCCGGTCGCAACGCCTTGCCGATGCGTCCATCCGGTGTCGTGCCGACCTTGCTGACCAGCAGCGGGGCGGTGCCGCCTTGGCCGATCTCGGCGGTGGTGCCGTGTTCGCCGGACAGCGAGAACAGCAGGCCATCGCCGGGAACGGTTTGCGCCGTCGCCGCCGCCGCCCAGCAGGCAGAGCCCAGAACAGCGACGCGAAGCGTGCGAGCGACCATCACGCCGCGATCGTCACTCGCGCGAGGCGTGGCGACAGCACGTGCACGACCAGCAGCGCGACGAAATACGCGGCGGCCGCGACGAGGAAGATCGGCGCATAACTGCCGAGCTTGTCGAGCACCTGGCCGATATACAGCGAGAAGATCATCCCGCCGACCCCGCCGAGCGCGCCGCCGATCCCGATCACCGAACCCACTGCCGAGCGCGGGAACAGATCCGAGGGCAGCGTGTAGAGGTTCGCCGAGAACGCCTGATGCCCCGCCGTCGCCAGCCCGATGATGCCGACCGCGACCCACAGATTGTCGACCGACTGCACCGCGAAAATCGGCAGGATCGCGAACGCGCAGATCAGCATCGTCGTCTTGCGCGCGGCATTGACGCTCCAGCCGGCCTTCATCAGCCGCCCCGACAGCCAGCCACCGGCGATCGAGCCGACATCGGACAGCAGGTACACCACCACCAGCGGCGGCCCGAACGACTTGAGATCGAGGTGATAGCGATCGCCGAGATAGCCCGGCAGCCAGAACAGGTAGAACCACCACACCGGATCGATGCAGAACTTGCCCACCGCGAACGCCCAGGTCTCGCGGAAACGCATGATGTCGCGCCACCGCATCGGCGTGCTCGGATCGGCGGGATCCTGCTCGATCCAGGCGAGTTCGGCCGGCGTCACGCGGGGATGCTTGGCGGGCGAGCGGTACATGATGACCCACGCGATCAGCCAGACGAAGCTGATCACGCCGGTGATGACGAACGCCGGGCGCCAGTTGCCGCCGTAGATCGCCACCAGCCACGGCACCAGCAGCGGCGTAATGATCGCGCCGACGTTCGACCCTGCGTTGAACACGCCGATCGCCAGCGCGCGTTCGCGGGCCGGGAACCATTCGGTTACGGCGCGGATCGCGACCGGGAAGCTGCCCGATTCCCCGATGCCGAGCGCAAAGCGGGCGAGTGCGAATTGTGCGATGCTGTTGACCGCCCCGTGCGCGATGTGTGCGAGCGTCCAGATCGTGAAGGCGACGCTATAGCCGATCCGCGCACCGACCACGTCGACGAACCGCCCGAAGCCGATATAGCCGATCGCATAGGCGCACTGGAACCAGAACACGACGTTGGCATAGTCGATCTCGGTCCAGTGCAGATCGGCGGCGAGCACCGGCTTGAGCACGCCGATCATCTGGCGATCGACATAGTTGATCGCGGTGACGGCGAACAACAGGCTGCAAATCACCCAGCGATAGCGTCCACTCGGCGGCGCTACTCCGGCACCACTGGAAACCGGTGTCACAAGCTCATCGGCCGAACTGCGCATTTCGCTCCTTTCCATGTGCATGACCGGTCTGTCGTTGGAGGCCGTTAGCCTCGGAGAACCGGTTCATCAGTCAACTTCCAACATATGGAATACGTGCCAGATACTGTTGTTTCCAAGTGGTGTATAGCCGTTTCCAGCCGCTCTGGCACACGTCAGAGCGTAACACCGCGCTTCCAGATTGCCAGCCCCCGCTCCTCATTGCGTTCGTTGCGGGTCGCTTCGCCGGAGGCGATCGCGACGACGCGGTCGAGCAGGCGATCGGCGGCGACGTCGAGCCCGTCGTCGAGAACCGCGCCTGCGTCGAAGTCGATCCACCCCGGCTTGGCGGCGGCAAGCGCCGCATTGGAGGCGATCTTGACGATTGGCACGGGACTGCCGAGCGGTGTGCCGCGCCCGGTCGAGAACAAGGTCAGCGTGGCACCGGCCGAGGCGAGCGCGGTCGTCGAGACGGCATCGTTGCCGGGCGCTTCCAGCAAGGTCAGGCCAGCGCGCCGAACCCGCCCGGCGTATGGCAGCACATCCGTCACAGGCACGTGACCACCCTTCTGCACCGCGCCGAGCGACTTTTCCTCCAGCGTGGTGATGCCGCCGCGGATGTTGCCGGGGCTGGGATTTTCCGACACCGGTTCGCCGTTGCGGACGAAATACGCTTTGAAATCGTTGACGAGATCGACCAGCGCGTCGAACGTCTCGCGACTGGTGCAGCGGTCCATCAGCATCTGCTCGGCGCCGAAGATTTCGGGGATCTCGGTCAGGATCACGCGACCACCGGCGTCACCGATCCGGTCGGCGATGCGGCCGATCACCGGGTTGGCGGTCAGCCCGCTCAGGCCGTCCGAGCCGCCGCATTTCACTCCGAGCGTCAGGCGTGAGAGCGGCACCTCGCTACGCACATCCTGCGCGGCGAGCGCGATGAGTTCGGCGATCGCACGCTGCCCATCGGCCATTTCGTCCGTGGACGCCTGCGCGCCGACGACCCGGATCCGCGCGCGACGCTCGGGCGGGATCAGGTCGAGCATTCCGGTCAACTGATTGGATTCGCACCCCAGGCCGACGAGCAGCACACCGCCGGCATTGGGGTGGCACGCCAGCGCGCTGAGGATCCTGGTGGTGCCGGCAAGATCGTCGCCGAGTTGCGAACATCCGAACGGGTGCGGAAATGCCACCACTGCATCGACGCCGGCGGGCAGGTCATCGCCGGTCTTCGCGGCGAGCCGCTCGGCAGTGCGACCGACACAGCCGACCGACGGGATGATCCAGATTTCATTGCGCGTACCGACGGACCCATCGGGACGAACATAACCCTTGAAGGTTCGTCCGCTCGAAATCTGCGGTGGCGTTACCGGCGCCGGATCGTAGCGATAGCTGCCGTTGGTGGCGAGTGCGGTGGCGACGTTGTGCGTGTGGACGTGCGCACCCGTCGCGATGTCGGTGCGGGCAGTTCCGATCGGGAAGCCATACCGCAGCACCGGCCGTCCTGCTGGCACCGGTGTCACAGCAAACTTGTGGCCGGCCGGGATGGCTTCGATCAACGATACGGCCGTACCGCGCACGTCGACCATCTCGCCAGCGGCGAGCGGCTCCATCGCAACCGCGACATCATCCTCATCCTTGACCTTGATAGCCCGCATCACGCACCTCTTTTGTCTGAGTAATATGCCTCTGCGCCGTTTTCAAGCGTTCGGGTTCACGTACCCAATACCGTCCGCGTATCGTCCAGCGCGAGCGATACCAGAACCGTCATCGCCTCGCGCGCCTGTGCGGCATCGCCCACCGCGATCGCCTCGAACACGGCACCGTGATCGTCGATCGGACTGCGCGGGATCGCATTCTTGCGATACTTGAACACCGTGGTCCACCGCACCGCCGCCGTGATCGTACTCGACAGTGCGGCCAGCGGTTCGTTGTCCGCCGCAAGCAGGATCAAACTGTGAAAATCATGATCGGCCTGCCGCCCGGCCGGCGTGGAGAGGCCGTGCCGCCCCATTTCCTCGAGCGCGTGACCGAGCCTGGCGAGCTGCGCCGCGGTGCGACGCGTCGCCGCCAATGCCGCCGCCGCCGGCTCGATGATGAGCCTTAACTCGAACAGGCTGCGCACGAACGCCTGAGGCGGCTCGTTGACGAACGCCCAGGCGAGCACTTCGGGATCGAGCATGTTCCAGCGCGACCGTTCGCTGACGCGCGTGCCGGTCTTGGTGCGGCTTTCGACCAGCCCCTTTGCCGCGAGGATCCGCACCGCCTCGCGGTAGGCGCTGCGCGATACCTTGAGGTGCGCGCTGAACTCGACCTCGCCGGGCAGGACATCGCCGGGCTGATGCTGGCCGCTGACGATCGCCACGCCGAGATCGCGGGCGATGGTGGTGTGGATGCGGGGTACGGGCGGCCTCCCGGACACCGCCCGCGCCTCCCCGCTCGACCTGTCCGTCACGTCCGTCTCCTCGCCATGCCCCGCTATGAACATGCCGAAACCGGCTGTCGAGGCCACCGCGCAGGCGGTGCCCTCGACGCCGGCGGAGTGCCGCCGATCAGAAACGGTACGATGCGCCGAAGCTGATCGTGCGGCCGATGTTGGTCTGGAACAGCGTGTCCTGCCGCACGCTGTCGGTATAGAGGTTGTTCTGTTCGTTGGTGAGATTCTGCCCCTCGACGATCACCTTGATATGGTCGTTGAGGTTGTACGAGGCAGAGGCGTCGACATAGAGCGTCGGCGCGTTGCCTTGCAGATCGCTGCCGGTCGAGGCCGGGATTCCGCGAATGAAGCGATCACGCCAGTTCGCCGTACCCCGGATGCTGAACTTGCTGTCCTCGTAATAGGCGGTGCCCGACGCGGTATTGCGCGACAGACCGAGCAGATCGGCGGTGGTGGTGACGGTCGGAATACCGTTCACGCTGGCGAGAATGTACGTGATCTTCGACGTGACGTGCGTGAAGTTGCCCAGCACGCCGAGGTTGTGCAGGAAGCCCGGCAGGAAGGTCAGCGGCACCTGCGCGTTGATCTCGACGCCCTTCAGTTTGCCGCCCGGCGTGTTGAACGGCCGCGATACCGTGAACAGTTCGGTTGGCTGAGTGTTGCTGCCGTTAAGCAACGCATTCGGCAGACCAAGCGTGTTGAACGCCTCGAGGCTGTTCACGTTCTGCACGAAGCTCTTGATGTCTTTGTAGAAGAACGCAGCGGAGAGAAGGCCGCCCGGCTTGTAGTACCACTCCAGACCTGCGTCGAAGGTGTTAGCGCGGATCGGGTCAAGCAGCGGATTGTTGATCGTTACGGTTCGCGTAACAGCGTTGGTAGCGCCGTTGGTCGGCGTCAGCAGCCCGAGTTCGGGACGCGCCAGCACCTTGGAGCCTGACAGGCGAAGCAGCAGGTTGTGAAACGGCTCGATCACCACGTTGGCGGAGGGCAGCCAATCCTGGTAGTCCTTTTGGGCCGAGCGGAATTGGCCAGCCAAACCGGTCGGCGAGGCCGCGTTGGCGACGTTGATATACCCGGAAGAGTGCATTTCGGTCTTGATGTACCGCACGCCCGCGTCGCCGCGAATGCCCCAGCCGATCACGTCGCCGAGGTTGAACTCGGTCATCGCATAGGCGCTCGATTCTTTCTCGAACACGCGCGAGTTCACGCCGCCGCAGGTATAGTCACAGTAGCGCACCCCGGCGAAGTTGAACGCCTTCTCCCACGCGGTATGGTCGATCACCGCCCAGCTTGCCGGCGCGCCGTTGCCCCACAGCTTGTCCACGCCGCTGACCTGCGTGGTGATGCTGGCGAGCGTGGTACCGGCCGGCAGCGCCTTCACGGCGAGATCGGCGGTGTAGGGCGCGAGTGACGTGGCGAGGTAATTGCTCGAACGATACTGGCCACCGAACTTCAGCTTCACGACCGGTGAGAACGTCCAGATGCCGTTCAGTTCGCCGGTCAGGCCGGTGGTACGGTTCTTGGCGGGACGCGCCTGGAAGCTGAACCCGCCCAGCACGGTTCCATCCGGGCGGCCCGGCGCATAGTTGAAGTTGTTGGGGTTCGACACATCGAAGCCGTAGCCGAGCAGCGGCGTGCTGCCGCCGTCCCGGTAATCCAGCGTGAACTTCTGGTCGATCGCATCCATGTAGGTCTGGAGGCGCTCCTTACCGTCGAGCAGCGACTCGTTCATGCCGAACAGCCCGGAGACTTCGAGGTTCGGGGTGAAACGGTGATAGAAGTTGAGGTTGGCCTGTTTGAAGGTCGAGACGAAGTGATCGTACAGGCTCTCGGCGCGCACATCGACGCCGTTGAACGCGCCGTACACGATCGAGCCGTTCTTATCGAACTGCACGTCCGTCACCGACGTCATCGGCTGGCCGTTGTTCGACGCCGAGCGGCCGAACGATATCGCCTCGATATAGCTGTCGGTACGCTTCACATCGAAACGCGAATACAGCACGTCCAACGAGATGTCGGTGTCTTCGTCGGGCTTGAACTGCAACGAGACCGTGCCGCCGATGCGCTTCTGGTCCTGCTGCGAATTCAGGTAGCGCGGAATGCGCGGGAAGAACGCGCCGCTGCCGGGTGCGCCGCCGTTTTTGGTGAGCGACTGGATCGTATTGTATGCCGCCACGCTGCCGCTGCGCGGATTACCGGTCGAGCAGTTTGCCGCATCCGTGCCTTTGACCGCGTTCGTCGCCGGATTCTGCGGTGTCACCCCGATCGGCGAGCAGAAGCCGCCGTTTACGGTTGAGGGCAGTAGATCGACCGCCGAATAGCCGACTTCGCGGATGTCACGCTGCTGGTAGGCGCCCGAGGCGAGAATGCCGAAACCGGAATCGCCAAATTTCTTGGAGATCAGCCCCGAGAAGCGCGGGTTCACCTTTTTAGCCAGCGTGTTGTAGACGCCCTTGCCGGTCACGGTGAACACGAAGTCCTGCTTGCTGTCGAACGGCTTGGGCGCCTTCAGATCGACCGTCGCGCCAAGCGAACCCTCTTCCACGTCGGCGGAGGGCGTCTTGCGCACCGAAAGCTGCGAGAAGATTTCGCTGGGGAACACGTTGAAATCGAAACTGCGGCCGACCGCACCGCCGCCGTAAATATCTGACGATCCGGTCTGCGAGGTGCCTTCCATGCCGTTGATGCGGATGCGGGTGAAGCCGGCGCCAAGGCCACGCACCGAGATATTCTTGCCCTCGCCGCCGTCGCCGCGTGCCAGCGCGATGCCGGGGATGCGCTGCATGGACTCGGCGAGGTTGGTGTCGGGGAACTTGCCGATATCCTCCGCGACGATGCTGTCAATCGCGGCCGTCTCGGTGCGCTTCTCGTTCAGCGCGGCGTTGAGCGAGGCGCGGAAGCCGGTGACGATGATGTCGGGGGTCGCGGCATCGGAGGCTGGCGGTGCGCCATCGGCCGTCGGCGGAGCAGGTTCGGCAGGCGCCTGCGCCGGGCCGGTCTGCGCGATGGCCGGACTGGCCAGCGCGATCATCAACGCGACACCGGAAACGGCAGCGCAGTAGGCAGCAGACGACGTGACTTGCTTGGACACTTGCAGATCCTCCCCAGTTTAACCCCGGCGTTTTCGCCGGCTTGCCATTCACTTGGTCGCGATGACTGGCCTGAGTATGCCGGACGAACAATCAGGATCAACCAGATTTTATCATACGATTTCACATAGTGGTACATTGCGTGACAAAATAGTCACGTAACGGGCTGCGTGCTGAAAATTGTTCCAGATCGGCTCAATAGGCGTTTTGGCATTGAGGCGTCTCTGCGCTGCGCGTCCATGCGGCACGGAGTTGCCATAGCGGCAGGTGCAGGCGCTCCCCGCGCCGGCGCGGGTAGCTGCATCGTCAGCACACGGCTTAACGGTGCAGCGCTCGCACGGATCACCTCCCGTCCAAAGGCACTTTGCTGCGACGCAATCCTACAATATGGTGAGAGCGGGCAAAAAATGAAATTGCGCCGGCTTGGCGGAGGATATTGATGAACGGCTCTGCTGCGATGCTGTCTCTGCTGCTTACGCTGGGCGCAGCCGTAGTTCCGGCAGGCTTTGCGCTCGACGGGAACACCAGCGGCCCTGCTTACCAAGCCGGTGCCGCCGGGTTCGAGCCGGGGAGCGATGCGAGCGGCTTCCTGTGGTCGGCGCCGGTAGCGGAGGGCAATTACCGTGTCACCGTGACGCTCGGGGATCCGCGAAGCGCCTCACTGACGACGATCAAGGCGGAATCGCGCCGGCTCATGCTTCGGGACGTCGCAACCCGGGCGGGCCAGATCGTGACCCGCAGTTTCATCATCAACGTGCGCCGGCCGGAACTGGCGCCGCCGCCGCCGACCGCACCGGGCGGCACCGGCGTCCGCCTCAACGCGCGCGAGGATGGCAGCTACGACTGGGATGAGAAACTGACACTCGAGTTCCTCGGCAATCCTAAGGTGCAGAGCATTTCGATCGCGCCCGCCGATGTGCCGACGGTGTACCTCGTCGGCGATTCCACCGTGACCGATCAGCGTTTCGAGCCGGCCGCCAGTTGGGGGCAGATGCTGCCCGCGATGTTCGACACCGCGATCGCGGTCGCCAATCACGCGGAATCGGGAGAGACGCTGAAGTCGTTCCTTGCCGAGTTGCGGCTCGACAAGGCGCTGTCGCGGATGAAGGCCGGCGATTACCTGTTCATCCAGTTCGGCCATAACGACCAGAAACAGCAGTGGCCGCAAACCTACGCCGATCCGAAGCTGACCTACCCAGCCTATCTGCGCGCCTATATCGCCGAGGCGCGGCGGCGCGGGGCGGTGCCCGTGCTGGTAACGCCGCCCGACCGGCGCAACTTCGACACGACCGGCAAGATCACCTCGACGCTGAGCGAGTATGTCGCGGCGATGAAGCACGTGGCGGCGGAGGAGCAGGTGCCGCTGATCGACCTCAACGCCGACAGCCGTGCACTTTACGAGGCGCTCGGGCCGGCGGTGTCGCCGCGGGCATTCAACGATGGTGGCGCAGACCGGACGCACCACGACAATTACGGCGCGTTCCTGCTGGCGAACGCGGTTGCGACGCACATCAAACGTCAACTTCCGTCGCTCGCCGGCCACATCATCGCCGCACCGCTCGATCTCGCGCACCCGCCGCTGCCTGATGCGCTGGTGATCGCGCCGAGCCTCGCGCGGAGCGCGCAGCGTCCGGCGGGAAGCTGAGCGGCTCGGAAACAATTCGTGACAAAAGCTTCATCAATCCACGTTGACGCACCCGAGGCATTGACCTACAAATTATAGAATATAATCCCATTTATTGGGAGCTAAGGGAGGGGCAATGTCGATTCACGCCTTCAGGATGCAGCTCAAGCCGGGCGTGCTCGACGAATATCGTGCGCGCCACGACGCGATCTGGCCCGAACTCTCCGCTCTGCTCACGGCAAGCGGCATATCCGACTATTCGATCTTCCTCGACGAACAGACTCTCAGCCTGTTCGCGGTACTGAAACTGGCCGATGACAATGATCGCGAAGCGCTGCCCGACCATCCGGTGATGAAACGCTGGTGGGACTATATGGCGCCGCTGATGGAGGTCGAGCCCGATAACCGGCCCAAGGAATGGCCGCTCCCGCTCATCTTTCACCACGCATGAACGCGCTTCGCACGCTGACCGCCGGGTTGCTCGTCGCAAGCGCCCTGCCCGGCATCGCCACCGCGCAGGTCGCCCGGCCGGTGTTCAACACCAGCGCACCGGTCAAGACGTTCGGGCGCGTCTCGTACGACAGCCGCTCGCTGATGATCGACGGCAAGCGCACGATCATATGGACGGGTGAGTTCCACCCGTTCCGGCTGCCCAGCCCGGATCTGTGGCGCGACGTGCTCCAGAAGATGAAGGCGAGCGGCTTCAACGCCGTGTCGCTCTATTTCGACTGGGGTTATCACAGCCCGAAACAGGGCGTGTACGACTTCAGCGGCATCCGCGATATCGACCGGTTGCTCGACATGGCGGCGGACGAAGGGCTGTATGTCATCACCCGCGCCGGGCCATATGTGAACGGCGAGCTGACGCGCGGCGGCTTCCCCGGCTGGCTCGTCAACCAAAAGGCGCGCGCGCGCACCGACGATCCGCAATATATGGCCGCCGCCGACGAATGGCTGCACCGGATTGACGCGATCATCGCGCGCCACCAGATCAACGGCGATGGCAAGGGGCACAAGGGCACCGTCATCCTCCACCAGATCGAGAATGAGCTGTCGGTGACGGGCGCGTCGCAGCGCCGTTACATGGACCATCTCTACGCCGGCGCGCGCGCGGACGGCATCACCGTGCCGATCTTCCACAACGATCAGGGCCGCAACGGCTACTGGACGCCGCAGAGCAGCACGGTCGACAAGGTCGTGACCGGCCCGAACGACATGTATGCGTTCGACGGCTATCCCGGCGGCACCTGCACGGTGACGGGCCAGCCGACGCGCGGATCGGCCGCGCCCGATTTCGGCTATTACGGCCCCGGCGGCGCGAAGGGCGGCGCGTCAGCGTCCCCCGACACGCCCGGCTATCTGGCGGAGTTCGGTGGCGGCTGGTTCGATTACTGGGGTTCGAACGGCGGTTACGAATGCAATGCGGTGCAGCGCGGCAAGCGCTTCCAGCGGGTGTTCTACGGCACCAATCTCGCCAACGGCATCGGCATGCAGAGTTTCTACATGACCTATGGCGGCACCAGTTGGGGCTGGCTGCCGGCACCCGTGGTGTTCACCAGCTACGATTACGGCGCGGCGATCTCCGAGGCGCGCGTGCTGCGGCCGAAGGCGGCCGAGATGAAGCAGCTCGGCGAGTTGATCGCGGCGGTGCCCGATCTTGCCGGGATGGTGCCCGCTGCGCCGGTCGCGGTGAGCGGCGGCGCGGTGCAGGTCTACCACAATCGCAATCCCGAAACGGACGCGCGCTTCCTGCTGGTGACGCATAAGCCGTCGAACGCGCAGAGCGACGACCGCTTTACGATCACCGCCGATCTGCCCGACGGGCATTATGCGTTCCCGATGCAACTGAACGGTTTCGACGCGAAGTGGCTGGTGGCGGGGGTGAACCTCGGCGGGCAGCGGCTGGTCTATTCGACCTCCGAGGTGCAGACCGCGTTGACCGTCGATGGCGGTGACGTGCTGCTGCTCTACGGCCGCGCGCGTGAGCCGGGCGAGACGGTGCTGCGGTACAAGACCGCGCCGACCGTCACCGTGCTGTCGGGGCAGGTGACGAGCGCGTTCGATGCGGCGAAAGGCGACCTCAAGCTTGGCTACACGCACACCGGCCTCGCGCGGGTGCGGATCACCGGCGGCGGGCGCGCGCCGCTGACGCTGCTGCTGGGCGACGAGGCAGCGGGCGTGCAGTTCTGGCGGACCGACAGCGCCGCCGGGCCGGTGCTGGTGCGTGGGCCGGCGCTGGTGCGGCATGCGGTCGCCACCGGCGGCGCGCTCGCGCTGACCGGCGACACCGAGGGTGCAAGTCCACTCGAGGTCTGGGCGCCGAAGCTGACGCGCGTGATGTGGAACGGCGGCGCCGTGGCGACCACCCGCACCCCGTCCGGCAGTCTCGAAGCGACCACGCCCCTGCCCGGCCCGGCCGCGATCGCGTTGCCGGCGCTGAGCGGCTGGCGCAGCGCACCCGGCTCGCCCGAAGCGGAACCCGGCTATGACGACAGCGGCTGGCAGGCGATCGACCGCCGCGCCAACGCCTCCACCACCGCCGCGCCCGATGGCCAGCCGAATCTCAGCATGGACAGCTACGGCTTCCACGATGGCGACGTATGGTATCGCGGTCGCTTCACCGGCACCACACAGGCGCGCACGGTGAAGTTCACCTACGGGGGCGGTGGTGCCGGCATGATGCAGGTTTGGCTCGACGGCATGTTCCTCGGCCAGCATGAGATCCCGACCGGCCTGCCCCGACCGATCACGCTCGGCGCGGCGGGGTTCGCTCTGCCCGCGTCGGCGCAGAGCGGCGCGCACGTCCTATCGGTGATGGCACGATCGAACGGGCATAACTGGGATCTCGACGCCGACGATTTCCACAAGGAACAGCGCGGGCTGATCTCGGCGTCGATCGAGGCGCCGGGCGGGCGATCGTTCGGCGTGCCCGTAAAGTGGAAGATCCAGGGCAATCGCGGCGGCGAGGACATCGCCGATCCGGCGCGTGGCGTGCCCAATAACGGCGGCCTCGCCGGCGAACGGCTCGGCTGGTATCTGCCCGGCTTCGACGATGCGCGCTGGGCCACCGCCACCGTGCCCGCCGCCAGCGCGACCGCCGGCACGACCTGGTACCGCACCGGCTTCGACCTTGCCGTGCCGAAAGGTCAGGACGCGACGATCGGCGTCAGCTTCGGCGATGCGAGCGTGCCGCGCTCGGTCGCGCGCTACCGGGCCTTGATCTTCGTCAACGGGTGGAACATGGGCCAGTTCATCGCACACATCGGCCCGCAGCGGACGTTTCCCCTCCCCGAGGGCATCCTCAACCATCATGGCCATAACACGATCGCGCTGGCGGTGACGTCGGACGGCGCGGCAGGCGATGCGCTGGAGGCCGTCAAGCTGGTGACGCTGCACAACGCGCGCGGTGGCGTGCCCGTGAAGATGGTCGCCGCGCCCACCAGTCCCGCAGACCTTAAATGAACCCTTTCAAGCTTTCACCCCAGGAGACCCGATAGTGGCCGCGCTCACGCACGACATTCCCCGTACCGAAGTAACCCGGCAGATCGCCAAGCTGATCGACAACCTCGTCAACATCAAGGACGAGACCGGCGAGTTCCTGCTCCGCCTCGAAGACGGCCGGGTGATCGACACGAAGGGCTGGAACGACTGGGAATGGACGCACGGCGTCGGCCTGTTCGGCCTGCTGCGCTATTACGAGCAGACCGGCGATCTCGAAGCGTATGACGTCATGGTCAACTGGTTCGAGGATCGCTTCGCCGCTGGCACGCCGACCAAGAACATCAACACGATGGCGCCGTTCCTGACGCTCGCCTACCTGTACGAACAGAGCGGCGAGCAGCGTTACCTGCCGTATCTCGACACCTGGGCCGAGTGGCTGATGGCCGACGACGGCCTGCCCAAGACCGAGGAGGGCGGTTTCCAGCACATCGTCTTCAACGACGAGAACCCCGGCGAGTTGTGGGACGACACGCTGATGATGTCGGTGCTGCCGCTCGCCAAGATCGGCCAGCTGCTCGGCCGCGATCATTATGTCGAGGAGGCCAAGCGCCAGTTCCTCATCCACATCAAATATCTGTTCGATACCAAGACCGGGCTGTGGTTCCACGGCTGGGACTTCACCGAGCGCCACAATTTCGCAGGTGCGCTGTGGGCGCGCGGCAATTGCTGGGTGACGATCGCGATCCCCGAAATCCTCGAAATGCTCGATCTACCGGTGGGGGACGCGTTCCGCACTTTCCTGATCGATACGCTCAACGCACAGGTCAAGACGCTCGCCAAGCATCAGGACGAGAGCGGGCTGTGGCACACGCTGATCGTCGATCCGACCAGCTACCTCGAAGCGTCGGCCACGGCGGGCTTCGCCTATGGTATCCTGAAGGGCGTGCGGAAGGGCTATCTGCCGCGTGAATACGAAGCGGTCGGCATCAAGGCGGTGCGTGCGGTGCTGGCCAATATCGACGAGGCCGGCGAGCTGAAGCAGGTCAGCTTCGGCACCGCGATGGGCAGCACGATGCAGTTCTACAAGGACATCGCGCTCACCTCGATGCCGTATGGCCAGAGCCTCGCGATCTGCGCGCTCGGCGAGTTCCTGCGCAGCTACATCTGACACCCACTGCCCCTGTCCCGCCATCGCGCGGGGCAGGGTTCAAAAGGCTCCGCAACGAGAGCCGACGCCCACAACCACAGAGGAGAGAGCGCCGTGATCGATCGTCGTCTGCTGTTGGGAGGGGGCGCCGGTCTGCTCGCCGCCACCGCTTTGCCCGCCTTCGCCAAGCGCAAGCCGCTCGTTGCGGCGCTCGGCTTCGTCGATGTGCGCGATCATGGTGCCAAAGGGGACGGGGTGACGATCGATTCCCCAGCGATCGACCGGGCGATCGCATTTGCCGCGCAACGCGGCGGCGGCACGGTGTATTTCCCGCCCGGCACCTACGCCAGCTATACGATCCACCTGATGAGCAACATCACGCTGCACCTCGATCGAGGTGCGGTGCTGCTCGCTGCGCCGGTGCCGCTGGAGGGGACGACCAGCGGCGGCTATGACGCCGCCGAGCCGCAGGATCCGGCCATCGAGCATTTCCAGGATTACGGCCACAACCACTGGCGCAACAGCCTGATCTACGGCGAGGGGCTGCACGACATCGCCATCACCGGCGAAGGGCTGATCTGGGGCAAGGGGCTGAGCCGCGGCCATCCCGATCCCGGCGTCGCCCGCGCGGAGATGCCCGGCGTCGGCAACAAGGCGATCGCCCTGAAAAAATGCCGCAACGTGCAGTTGCGCGATTTCTCGGTGTTGAAGGGCGGGCATTTCGCTTTGCTCGCCACCGGGGTCGACAACCTCACCATCGACGGGCTGACGGTCGATACCAATCGCGACGGGTTCGACATCGATTGCTGCCGCAACGTGTTCGTATCGAACTGCCGGCTGAACACACCCTATGACGATGCGATCTGCCCCAAATCGTCGTTCGCGCTCGGCTATGCGCGCGCTACCGAGAACGTTGCGATCAGCAACTGTCACGTCACCGGCGCGTATGAGGTCGGCTCGTTCCTCGACGCGAGCTACCGCCCACTGGTGAAATCGCGCGATACCTGGCTGACCGGACGGATCAAGTGCGGCACCGAAAGCAACGGCGGGTTCAAGAACATCACCATCGCGAACTGCGTGTTCGAGAAATGCTGGGGCTTGGCGCTGGAATCGTGCGACGGCGCGGTGATCGAGGATATCGCGATCAGCAACATCACGATGCGCGATTGCCAGAGCGCACCGATCTACATGGTGCTCAACAAGCGGATGCGCGGGCCGCAAGGGTCGGCGATCGGCTCGATCCGGCGCGTGCTGATCGACAATCTCACCTGCCTGAACGCGTCGCCCTACCCTGCGCTGCTGACCGGGCTGGACGGGCACGGACTCGAGGACATCAAGATCAGCAACGTCTTCCTCGAACAGGCGGGCGGCGGCGACAAGGCGATGGCGGCGCTCGTCCCGCCCGAGCTGGAGACGACCTATCCCGATCCCGATCGCTACGGGCCGCTGCCCGCGACCGGCTTCTTCGTGCGGCACGTCCGCAATCTCGAGATGAGCCATGTCGAGGTGCGTACGCGCGCGGCGGATGCGCGGCCGGGCTTCTGGTTGCGCGACGTGGACGGCTTCGACGGATCGTTCCTGAAGGTGCCGGCCGGCGCGCCCGCCTTCCACCGTGACGGGGTGCGCGATTTCCGCGCGGTCGTGAACGGCGTGAGCGTATGACGATCGACCGGCGCGCGGCGCTGCTCGCGCTGGCGGCGGCGGGCGTGGTGCCGATGCTGCCGGCATATGCCGCGCCCGGTGGCAGGCGCTTCCTGCTCGGCGCGGACGTGTCGTGGCTGCCGGAGGACGAGGCGGCGGGCGCGGAATATTGGTATCAGGGCAAGCGTTGGGATCTGCTCGCGCTGCTCGCCGCGGTCGGTTTCAACGAGATCAAGGTGCGCGCCTCCGTCGATCCGTCCGCGCCGGACGGCTATTCGGCGGACGCGCCCAAGGCGGCGTGGACCAGCCTTGCCCACGCGGTCGCGCTCGGCAAACGCATCACGCGCGCGGGCATGGGCTTTACCCTGTCGCTCAATTTCGCGGACAGCTGGGCCGATCCGCAGGGCCAGCCGAAGCCGCTGGCGTGGCGCGATCTGCACGGGCCGGCGCTACAGCACGCCGTGCACGATTATGCGCGCGCGACGCTCGGCACGGTGCGGCGCGCCGGGCTGCGGCCGACGATGGTGTATGTCGGCAACGAGACGACGTTCGGGATGCTGTGGCCGGACGGCCGCGTGCCGCTGTCGCGCCCGACCGGTAACCCGGTGACCGACAGGACCCATCTCGACCCCGGCAAGGTCGGCGGGATGGACGGGTTCGCCGGCCTGCTCAAGGCGGCGATCGCGGGCGTGCGCGCGGCCGATCCCGCGACCAAGATCGTCGTCCACAATCATCTCGGCCGGCACTGGCCGATCCTGCGCGACTGGGTGGATGCCTTGCAGGCGCGAAACGTGCCGTTCGATGCGGTGGCGCTGTCCTGCTACCAGCAGGGCGCGGAGGGCGACTGGCAGACGAGCTTCACCAACTTCTGCGCGCGCTACCCCGGGGTCGGACTGATGGTGGCGGAATATTCCAGCCGCAAACGCTACCTCAACGATCTCGTCCATGATCTCCCGAACGGGCAAGGCTGGGGCACGTTCATCTGGGAGCCGGTGCATTATCAGGAAGCGATCTTCGACAAGGATGGCCGATCCGCCGGCGAAGGCCCGCGCCCGAACCTGATCTCGCAAGGGATGAACAGCGCCGAGGCACCCGGCGGCGGCGCGCCCAAGCCGGTGAAGCCAGCGCCGAAGCATTACGGCGTGGGCGGGCGGTTCGAGCGGAATGCATTTCTCGACCTGTATCGCCGCATCGCAAAGGATAATGGTTTGCGGTGACGTGGCCTTCGCCGGGAAAGTGCGGCGTGTCGCCTCCGCGCTTGCACTTGTTCCACATATTGCTAGTGTTCTTCACATAATGACGGCTTAGCCGCAGACCAAGGCGCAGGGTCCTGCGTGCAATCGCAAGCGCGGGAGCGGACGATGGCAGAGACATTCGGGCACACAGCGGTTGTGACGCCCCGGCCGGTCAAGCTGGTCAACTATCTCGCCTATGGGTCTAACGACGTGCTCGGCGCCGGATCGATGGCGGTCATCTCCGGCTGGGTGCTGATCTTCTACACGCAGTTCTGCGGATTGAGCGCGGGCGAGGCGGCGACGATCTTCGCGGTGGCGCGCTTCCTCGATGCGTTCGCCTCGCCGATGCTGGGCTACCTGTCCGACAATTTCGGCGGCACGTGGTTGGGGCGGAAATTCGGGCGGCGGCGGTTCTTCATCCTCGCCGCGATCCCGCTGCTGCCGAGCTTCGCGCTGATGTGGCTGCCCGGGCAGACGTTCTGGTACTACCTCGTCAGCTACGTGTTGTTCGAGCTGGTCTATGCGATGGAGATCATCCCCGTCGAGACGCTCGCCGCCGAGATGTCGACCGATTACGGCAGCAAGGCGAAGTTCGCCGGGTGGCGCATCCTGTTCGGACAGGCCTCGGCGATCCTCGCCGGGTTCCTGCCGCTGTGGCTGATCGGGTATCTCGGGCGCGACAGTGCCGACACATTTTTCTACATGGGCATCCTGTTCGCGGCGCTGTTCATGGCGACCGCCACCTTCCTGTACCTGTTCAGCTGGGAGCGGCACATGCCCGGCGGCGTAGCGCCGGTGCGCGTCGGCACCGCACCGACCAGCGCGTTCGCCGCGTTCAGGGCTTTGTATCGCAACCTGTTCTCGACCATGCGGATCAAGGCATTCCGGCTGCATCTTGGCATGTATCTGGGCGGGTACATCAGCCAGGACGTGTTCAACGCGGCGTTCACGTTCTTCGTGATCTTTGCGCTCGCCGGCACGACCTCGCTCGCTTCGGGCCTGCTGGGGACGATGTATATCCTCCAGTTCGTGTCGGTGCTGCTCGCGATCAACCTTGCGCTGCGCACCTCGCCGGCGATCGCGTACCGGCTGGCGGCGGGGTGTTTCGCGGTCGGCGTGGTGGTGCTGCTCGCTCTGTGGACGGCGGGGGTGCTGGCGTCGAGCTGGCTGCTGTGGATTCCGATCGGGCTCGCCGGGCTCGGGCGCGGGGCGCTCAACTACATTCCCTGGGCGACGTACAATTACATGGCCGATGTCGACGAGATCGTGACCGGGCAGCGCCGCGAGGGCAGCTTTGCCGGCGTGATGACGTTCGTGCGGAAAGCGACCCAGGCGGTGGCGGTGGCGGGCGTCGGCTTCATCATGGAGGCGGGCGGGTTCGTGTCGAAGGCGAGCGTGCAGACCCCGCAGGCGATCCTGACGATCGCGATGCTGCTCGGCATCGGCACCATCGGGCTGCTCGCGTTCGGCGTGGTCGTGTCGCTGCGCTTCCGGCTCGGGCCGGTCACGCACGCGATGCTGATGGAGGAGATCGAGCATCTCCGCACCGGAGCGACCGAGCCAACCGATGCGGCGCACAAAGCGGTGGTGGAAGACCTTTCGGGTTGGCGCTATGACCAGCTGTGGGGTCGCAATTCGGTGGCGGCACCCACCGCGTAAACAGGGGGAGAATGACCGTGAAAGCCGGATTGCCGTTGCTGATCGTCGCCGCGTGCGCGCTGCCCATGCCTGCCGCCGCGCAACATTGGTCACGCAGTTGGGCGGTCGCGCCACAGGCGGCCTCCCCGCGTGACCCGCTGCCCGATCTGACCGGCAAGACGCTGCGGCAGATCGTGCGGATCAGCAGCGGCGGCACGCGTATCCGGCTACGGCTCAGCAACGAACTGTCCACCACCGCGCTGAAGATCGGCAGCGTACATGTCGCGCTGGTGGATGCGGGCGGCAGGATCGTGCCCGGCAGCGACCGTGCGGTGACCTTTGGCGGCGTCCCCGCGCCGATCGTGCCGGATCGCGCGCCGATGGTCAGCGATGCCGTCGCGCTGGCGGTGACGCCGCTCGCGCATGTCGCGGTCAGCCTGTATTTCCCGGAGGGCGCGGCGGATGCGACCATACACGGCTATGCCGCCGCCACCGCCTCAATCGCGAGCGGCGACCAGACTGGCGCCGCCACGCTGACCGACGCGACGCCGTTCAAGCAGCGCATGGTGGTCGACGGGATCGACGTCGAAACCGCGCGGCCCGGATCGACGGTGGTCGCGTACGGCGATTCGATCACCGACGGCGTGCACGCCACGGCGGACGCCGACACGCGCTGGCCCGACGATCTTGCCGCCGCGCTCCAGAAGGCGGGGCGCGCGAACGTCGGCGTCGCCAATCTCGGCATCGGCGGCAACCGCGTGCTGGCCGAGGGCGCGGGCAACAACGCGCTCGCCCGGTTCGATCGCGACGTGCTGGCGACCCCCGGCGTGAGCCACGTCATCGTGCTGGAGGGCGTCAACGATATCGGCAGCGCAACCGCCGGCAAACGCCCGATTCCGACTGCCGCCGACCTGATCGCCGCCTACCGCCAGATGATCGCGCGCGCGCACGACCGCGGCGTGAAGGTGATCTTCGCGACGATCCTGCCGTACAAGGGCGCGGGCTATTGGGGTGCGGAAGCCGAAGTCGTGCGCAAGCAGGTCAACGCCTGGATCCTCACCAACCACGAGGCGGACGGTGCGGTCGATTTCGCCAAAGCGGTCGCCGATCCGGCCGATCCCGACAAGTTCGCGTCCGCCTATGACAGCGGCGACGCGCTTCACCCCAACGATGCCGGTTTCCGCGCGATGGTCGCGGCGATCGACCTCAAGCTGCTACGCTGACGCAGCTTAGTCGAGGAAGCCGACCTGCCGCAGCCACGCCTCGCATAAGACCGGCCAGACCGATACCGGCAGATCTTGCGTATCGAGCGCGAAGCCGTGCGGCGCATCACCGAACACGTGCAGTTCGGCTGAGCCACCCTTCGCCCCGAATGCCGCGTGGAGACGGCGCGCGTTCTCGACCGGCACGACGGGATCGTTGCCGGCGTAGACGATGAACGCCGGGGGCGGATTATCCAGCAGCTGCGCGTCGGGCTGGAGCCGGTCGTACATCGCCTGTTTCTCGACCGGGGGCAACGGTGGTTTGTCCTCGATGATCTGGCGGCCGGCGGCGTTGGTCGAGATCGGCGCGTAGCCGACCACCAGCACGTCGGGCGGCGCGACCGGCTCCCCGCTCCATTCCGGCGGATATTCGGCGGCAAGACACGTGGCGAGGTGCCCGCCCGACGACAGGCCGACCACGCCAAGCCCCTTTGCCGCCGTACCGCTCGCACGGATTGCCGCCATCGCCGCGCGCGCATCGTCGAGCGGCGCAGAGGCCCCATGCTCGGCATCCGGGAAGCGATGCACCAGCACGTACGCGACATAGCCGAGCCGGTTGAGCCAGCGCGCTACCTGCACACCCTCGCGTCCGACCATCAACTCGACGTAACCACCACCGCCGAGCACCAGCATCGCCCGACCGTTCGACCGTGCGGGCAGGTATCCGAACAGGCGTGGCTCCGCGACCGTCTTGACCACCGCCGCCGTGGGTGCGGCGTCGGGATCTGCGAGCGTGAAGGCGACAGGCGCGTCGCCCGCGGCGTCCATCCGTAGCGTCAGATCCGCACCGAGCCGGTTTTCCATCGCAGTCCCTTTCGGTTCGCCCGCGTTATGCGGCGAGGCTGTTGCCATAGCCGATCACCACCGTCGCCAGCACGAGCAGGCCGATGCCGCCCCATACCATCGCGCGCACACGCGGCGCCGCCGCCTTCCACTCGTTGAACGCGAAGCCCCACAAGGTGCCGAAGATGATGATGCTCGCCATGTGCAGCGTCCAGCTCGAAAAGCCGAAGCGGCCCATCTGGCTCTCGCCCATCGTGTAGAAGAAGAATTGGAAATACCACATCGTGCCGGCCAGCGCGGACAGCAGGTAGTTCTTGGCGAGCGGCGCGCCCGCCGCCACCGCACCCCGGCCGAGCCACTGGCCGGCGCTGCGGTTCTTCGCGATCAGCCACGCGCACCACAGCCCGTTGGTGACGAGCCCGCCGAACATGACGAGGCACAGGATCGGCAGGCCGGTCCACAGCGGACCGGTGCCGGCCTGCGCGGAGATCGCCTTGATCGGCTCGCCCGCCGCGAGGCCGAAGGCGAAGCACGACGACATGATGCCGGAGAACACCGCCACCGCGACGCCTTTGCGGAAGTTGAACTCGGCAACCGTCTCGGCCTTTTCCGCATCGCTCAGTGCCGCATCCTTGCGCGCGCCGGCAAAGGCGACGGTGGCGATCCCTGCGAGCGTGATGGCGAGGCCGAGCAGCACGATCAGCCCCGATGGCGTATCGAGCAGCTTGGCGGCAAAATCGCCCTGCACCAGCGGCGGGATGAGCGTGCCGAACACCGTGCACAGCCCCAGCACCACCGCCATGCCGAGCGACAGGCCGAGGTAGCGCATCGTCAGCCCATAGGTCAGCCCGCCGAAGCCCCACAGCAGTCCGAAGAACACTGGCCACAGCAATGTCGGGGTGGACGCGCGGCCAAGCACGCCGAGCAGATCCTCGGTCTGGATCGAGGCAAAGAACCACGGCGCGAGCAGCCACGAGAAGATGCCCCCGGTCAGCCAGTAGATCTCCCACGACCAGCGTTTCACGCCGCGATACGGCACGTAGAAGGTGGCCGACGAGAAACCGCCGAGCCAGTGATAGATCACGCCGATCAGCGGGTTCGGATTGCCGTTCATAGTGTCAGGCCCAGTCGATAGATGCGGTTGGCATTGGCGGCGAACAGCGCATGCTGCTCCTCTGCCGTGAAGTCGGCGACGATGTCGGCATAGGTATCGAGATGGCGGCCGAAGCTGCCGAACAGCTTGTCGGTCGGGAAATCGCTCGCGAACATCGCGCGGCTACTGCCGAACAGGTCGATCGCGGTGCGGATCTGGTCGCGCGCGAGTTCTGCCGTCCAGCGACGATCGCTGAAGCCGACACCGGAGAGCTTGACCGACACGTTGGGCAGCGCGGCGAGCGCGGCCATGCCGGCACGCCATTCGGCCTGCTCGCCCGGCACCATCATGCCCATGTGGTTGATGATGACCGGCGTGTCGGGATGACGCGCGATCAGCGGTACGAGGCCTGCGAACTGCCCGGCATAGGCTTGCAGATCGAAACTGAGACCGTGCTTGCCGAGCCGCGCGAAGCCTGCCGCCCATGCCTCGTCCTGCGTCACGTCACGCGGGGTGTAGGTGCGGTTGGCTTGCGCGTGCCAGTTGACGATGTGACGGATGCCGCGAACGTTGGCGCGCGCGGCGTGTGCGGCGAGCAGCGCATCGACGTTCGGATCGTCGAGCGCGGCGAAGGCGATGATCGCGTTCGGCATGCCGCGTTCGTCGGCGATCGCCTGCAACCAGTCGGTTTCGGCGAGCGCATCGTCAACGTGTGCGCCGGCATCGACATGGACGATGCCGCGCACGTCCCAGCCAGCGGCGTCGGACAGATAATCGTCGAGCAGGTAGGTTTTGGCGATCGGTTCGACGCTGCCGTTCGGGCCATCGTCGCTGAACGGCGGGGTCAGCCACGCGTAGCGCAGGTGCGCCAAGTCCCACAGATGGACGTGCGCGTCTACGAAGGGGCGCGTATCAGGCGGGCGGGTGTCAGGCATGCGCTCTCCGGACAAGCAAAGGGCGCGCCGCCTCTTAGCGGACGGTCGCGCACTGGTCGTTTAGAAGGTGGTGCGGCCGCCCGACGTGTCGAACGTGGAGGCGGTGGTGAAGCTGCACTCCTCGCTCACCATGAAGCACACCATCGCCGCGCTTTCGTCGACTTCGCCGAGGCGGCCCATCGGGATCTTGGAACGCATGTAATCGACCTGGCTCTGCGGAAGCTGCGCGAGGATCGGGCTTTCGAACGTCGCCGGGGTGAGCGCGTTGGCGATCACGCCCTGCGTCGCCAGTTCCTTGCCGAGCGACTTGGTGAGGCCGATCACGCCCGCCTTGGAGGCCGAATAGGCCGAGGCGTTGGGATTACCTTCCTTGCCCGCCACCGAGGCGAGGTTGGCGATGCGGCCATAGCCGTTCGCGATCAGGAACGGCACCACCGCGCGGCAGCAGTAGAACAGGCCGTTCAGGTTGATGTCGATCACGCGCTTCCAGCTATCGAGCGGGAATTCGTGGACCGGTGCGGTCGCGCCGGTGATGCCGGCCGAGTTGACGAGGATGTCGATCTTGCCGAGCGCTGCGTTCGCGGCGGCGGCGGCCGCCTCGACCTGCGCCTGATCCGATACGTCGAGCGCGAACACGTCGGTCGCGCCGGTTTCGGCCTTGGCTGCTTCCAGCGCGTCGGCGTTCACGTCCCACAGCACGGCCTTGCCGCCCTCCGCGACGATGCGCTTGGCGACGGCCTTGCCGAGCCCCGACGCGCCGCCGGTGACGATCGCGCAGCGACCGTCGAAACGTCCCGCGTAGTTCATGCCAGCGCCTCCGCGCCGAGCTGCTTCCATGCGACGACCTGCTGGCGCTGCGTGCCGAGCTTGTCGATCGCCAGTTCCATCACGTCACCGGCCTTGAGGTAGATCGCCTCCGGTTTCTTGCCCTCGCCCACACCCGGCGGCGTGCCGGTGATGACGAGATCGCCCGGATACAGCGTGATATATTCGCTGACGTAGGAGATGAGCTGCTTCACGTCGAAGATCATCGTCTTGGTGTTGCCGGTCTGCATCCGCGCGCCGTTCACGTCGAGGCTCATGCCGAGATCCTGATGGTCACCCACCTCGTCCGGCGTGACCAGCCACGGGCCGGTCGGGCAGAAGGTGTCGTGGCCCTTGCCCTTCGACCACTGGCTGCCGCGCTGCTTCTGGTTGAAGCGCTCCGACACGTCGTTGGCGAGGGTAAAGCCGGCGACGTGATCGAGCGCCGCATCTTCCGAGACGTAGCGGCAGGTCTTGCCGATGATGACGCCGAGTTCGACTTCCCAGTCGCCGTGCGTCGCATCACGGGGCAGCATCACGTCGTCGTTCGGACCCGACAGGCTCGACAATGCCTTCATGAACATCATCGGCTCGGTCGGGATCGGCAGGTTCGATTCGATCGCATGGTCGCGGTAGTTGAGGCCGATCGCGACGATCTTGCCGATGCCCTTGATCGGCACGCCGTAACGCGGCGTCCCCTCGGCGACCGGCAGCGACGCGGCGTCGGCGGCGAGCGCCTGCGGCAGCGTCTCGATGGTCAGTTCCGGGATCACGCCGGACAGGTCGCGGATCTGGCCATCGGCATCGACGATGCCCGGCTTTTCCTGGCCCAGCGGGCCAAAGCGGCAGAGTTTCATGTGAGGTCTCGCTTGTCTGTGGATCAGTGGGTGTAGGGGCGGTGCTTGGCGATATCGGGGTTCCATTCGACGCCGAAACCGGGCTTGTCGAGCGCGCTCGCCTTTAGGCGGCCGTTCTGCGGCACCGGTTCACCGAGCAACTGCGGCGCGAACATCGGCACCACCTCGGTCGGGCCGGGGTGCATCATCAGGAACTCGGCGAAAGGCGAGTTATGGCGGGTGATGACGAAGTGGTAGCTGTAGACCGACGATCCGTGCGGCACGACCATCTTGCCCTTGGCATCCGCCAATGCGCTGATCTTTAGCAATTCGGTGATGCCGCCGCACCAGCCCACGTCGGGCTGGATGATGTCGCAGCAATCCATCTCCATCAGCATGCGGAAGCCCCAGCGGGTCGCCTCATGCTCGCCGGTGGTGACCAGCATGCCCTTGGGCACGTTGCGCTTCAGTTCGGCATAGCCCCAGTAATCGTCCGGGCTGATCGCCTCCTCGATCCACTTGAGGCCGTGCTCATGCGCGGCGATCGCGAGGCGGGTCGCATACTCGACGTCGAGCGCCATCCAGCAATCCCACATCAGCCAGAAGTCCGGCCCGACCTTCTCGCGCATGTCGGCGAGTTCGGCGATGTTCTTCTTGAGGCCCTCGACGCCCTCGGCCGGGCCATGATGCAGCGCCATCTTGCCACCGATGAAGCCGAACTCCTTGGCAAGATCGGGGCGCGCGCCGGTCGCGTAGAATTGCAGCTCGTCGCGCACCGCGCCGCCGAGCATGTGGTAGACCGGCTCCGCCCGCAGCTTGCCGAGCAGATCCCACAGCGCGAGATCGACGCCGGAGATCGCATTGATGACCAGCCCCTTGCGGCCGTAATATTGCGTCGAGAAGTACATCTGATCCCAGATCTTCTCGTATTCGAGCGGGCTGCGGCCTTCGAGGAAGCGCGCGAGGTGCTTCTCCACGATATAGCAGGCCGGTTCGCCACCGGTCGTCACCGCGAACCCGACCGTGCCGTCCTCCGCCTCGATCTCGACGACGAGCGTACCGAGCACGTTGATGCCGAAGCTCTGCCGGCTCTGGCGGTATTCGGGGTAGCGGCTCATCGGCGTGGCGATGTGATTGTCGATCCAGTGGCCGTCGCCCTGATCGTGATAATCCGCACCGCCGCCACGCACCGTGAAGGCGCGGACATGCTTGATCTTCGACAAGGTCTTCAGTGTCACCAAGTATCTCCCGACTAGGGCAATCTGTGGATGTTCAGAATGTGAAAGGAATCGCCATCGGGTTTCACATTGTGATACATCGATCCTGCAATTGGGCATTGCGGAAACGTGTGGATCAAAAAGCGGCCCAGATCCCCCGGTTTGCTGTTTACTTTCTCACTTTATGGGATAGGATATTAGGTGATGAGACAAGGCGCGTCAAACGAAGAATCCGAAGGCGGCGAGGAACGCTCGAAGATTCAGGGCAGCCAGACGCTGCTGCGCGGCCTCGACATGCTCGACAAGGTAATCGACGGACCGATCAAGCTTGCCGATCTGTCGGCGGCGATGGGGCTGACCCGATCGACCACGCACCGGCTCGCCAATGCGTTGACCGATCGCGGCTTCCTCACCTTCCTGCCGCGCGAGGGCTATCAACTCGGGCCGAAGCTGCTGCAACTCGGCTTTCTCGCGCAGAGCCAGGCCGACGTGGTGCAGATTTCGCGCCCGCGGCTGGAGGAGCTTGCCGCCAAGAGCGAGGACACCGTGCATCTCGGCCGGCTCGACGTCGATCTTGCGCTGTACCTCGACAAGATCCCGGGCCGGCGCCGCGTCGATATTTCCAGCCGGATCGGCGATCGCCACCCGCTCACCTCGACCGGCCTCGGCAAGGCGCTGCTGCTCGACACGCCGGAAAGCGCGTGGCGCGGCCTGTTCGAAACCTCGCGGCAGCACGGTGCGCCGGTCACCGATTACGACGTCTGGGCGGAGCGGATGCGCGGCTATGTCGCCAGCGGCCACGCCTATGATCTCGAGGAGAACGAGGATCTGGTTCGCTGCGTGGCCGCGCCGGTGCGCGATGCGTCCGGTCGGATCATCGCCGCGATCAGCCTGTCGAGCGCGGCGCAATATCTCGACGACGAGCGTATGAGCGCGATCAGCCAGGACGTGCGCGAGACCGCCGAGCAGATCAGCGCCGATCTCGGCTGGATCCCCGGCACCCGACCTCCCCGCCGCCTCCAGCGGCGCTAAACCAAGAAGAGGAACTCCCTTGAAACTGCTCGAAGGCAAGACCGTCCTCGTCACCGGCGCATCGACCGGCATCGGCCGCGCCGCCGCGATCGGCGCGGCCCAGCATGGCGCCGATGTCGTCATCAACTATCACAGCCGCGATGACGATGCCGAAGCGTGCATCGCCGCGATCGAGGCGACCGGCCAGCGCGGTCTCGCCGTGAAGGGCGACGTTGCCGATCCCGCCACCGCCAAGGACTTCGTCGCCAAGGCGGTGGACAAGTTCGGCAAGGTCGACGTGATGGTCAACAACGCCGGCATCTGCCCGTTCCACGCCTTCCTCGACATGCCGGTCGAGGTGTTCGAGCGGACCATGCGCGTCAACATGCACGGTGCGTATTTCATGGTACAGGCCGCCGCCAACCAGATGGTCGCGCAAGGGCGTGGCGGCGCGATCGTCGCGGTCTCGTCGATCTCGGCGCTGGTCGGCGGGGAATATCAGACGCACTACACGCCGACCAAAGCCGGCGTGCACTCGCTGATGCAGTCGACCGCGATCGCGCTCGGCAAGCACAAGATCCGCTGCAATTCGCTGCTGCCCGGCACGATTCTGACCGAGATCAACAAGGAAGACCTCGCCGACACCAAGAAGCGCGAGGCGATGGAAGGCCGTGTGCCGCTGGGCCGGCTGGGGCAGCCGGAGGACATGGTCGGGCCAATCGTGTTCCTCGCCTCCGACATGGCGGCCTATGTCACCGGCGCGGCGCTGCTCGTCGATGGCGGCCTGTTCGTGAACCTTCAGTGATGCGCACGCGCCGCTCCGCCCTGCTCGCCGCCGCTGCCGCGCTGCTGGTCGGCGCGGCGCCAGTGCCCGATCCCGCGCCCGCGCAGGTCCTGCCGAGCTTCGGCAAGATCCTGATTGCGAGCGATTCCACCGCATCGGTATACGGCGAGGATCGCTATCCGCAGACCGGCTGGGGGCAGATGCTGCCCTGCGGCCTCGACGCCGGCACCGAGGTGGTCGATCTCGCGATGGCAGGGCGCAGCACCAAGACGTTCATCGGCGAGGGCCGCTGGGACGGGCTGATGGCGCGCGTCCAGCCTGGCGACGTGGTGCTGATCCAGTTCGGGCATAACGACGCCTACAAGGCAAAACCGGAGCGCTACGCCGATCCGGCGACCGCCTATCGCGACAATCTGCTGCGTTTCATCTGGCAAGTGCGCGGTGCACGGGCGATCCCAGTGCTGGTGACGCCGGTCGGCCAGCATATGTTCGGGCCGGACGGCAAGGCCAAGGCGAACTTCGCCGACTGGTCGGCAGTGATGCGCGAGCTTTCCACAACCACGCAGACGCCGCTGATCGATCTGGAAGCGCTGTCGCGTGGCTGGCTGGACCAGACCGGCGAGGCGGCATCGCGGAACTATTACCTGCATCTGCCTGCCGGCGCGTTCCCCGGGTTTCCGAAGGGCATCGACGATGACACGCATTTCAGCGAACTCGGCGCGCGGCGGATCGCCGATCTCGTCGCTGGTGCGTTGACGGGGCTGAACCTGCCGCTGTCGGGGCATGTGCTCGCCGAGCGCGCCCAACTGCTACGCACCACGCCGCTCGGCCACCGGGGATGCCAATGACGATCGATCGCAGGACGCTGATTGCGGGCGGCGCGGCGCTTGGCCTCGCCGCTGGCGCAGTCCGCGCAGAAGCCGCCACGCCGGGCGCGGGCGAGACGCTCAGGCTGTGGCCGGCGGGGCCGCCCGGCGGCGTGCCGGCGGGCGTGACGCAGGAGAATATCAGCCCGCCCAACAAGGCCGGCGTACCGCAGCTTCACGTCGCGCATACCACCGATCCGACGCTCACTGTGCAACGCGCGGCGAAGCCGAACGGCGCGGCGCTGTTGCTGATCCCCGGCGGCGGCTACCGGTTCGATTCGTTGCAGCACGAGGGGTTCGACGTCGCCGTACGCTTCGCGCAGTACGGCTACACCTGTTTCTCGCTCACCTACCGGATGCCCGCCGACGGCTGGAAGGCCGGGCCGGAGGCCCCGCTTCAGGACGCGCAGCGCGCGCTGCGGATGGTGCGGTCGCTCAGCGGCACATACGGCTATTCGGCGGACCGGATCGGCGTGGTCGGTTTCTCGGCGGGTGGGCACCTCGCCGGCTGGCTGAGCACGCGCCAGTCGGTCGCCACGCAAGCGGTGAACGATGCGATCGACCGCGAGCCGCTTGCCCCGCGCGCGACCGCGCTGATCTACCCGGTCATCACCATGACCGGGCCGTTCGGGCATAGCGGTTCGCGGATCGAACTGCTCGGCAGGCAAGCCAGTGTCGAGCAGCGCCGCGCCTATTCGCTGGAAAACGGCGTCGAGCCGACCACCCCGCCGACCTTCCTCGCGCAGGCGATCGACGATCAGACGGTACCGGTCGAGAACAGCCTGATGATGCTCGCCGCGCTGCGTGCCGCGAAGATCCCGACCGAAGCACATCTGTTCGAAAGCGGCGGCCACGGCTTCGGCCTGACCCTGCCGGACGGCACCGCATCGCCGTGGCCCGACCTGTTCAACACCTTCGCCAAGCGCCACGGATTGCTGTGAGCCCGCCCGGCCCCTCCCCGCGTGTCGCGCTGTTCGTGACGTGTCTGGTCGATCTGATCCGTCCGCAGGTCGGCTTCGCTGCACTCCGCACGCTGGAGGCGGCGCGCTGCACCGTGGTGGTGCCAAGCGGGCAGACCTGCTGCGGCCAGCCCGCGCTCAATTCCGGTGCGCGCGACGAGGCGGTGGCGATCGCCAAACGCACCATCGCGCTGCTGGAGGGCCATGACGCGGTGGTGGTGCCGTCGGGATCGTGCGCGGCGACGATCCGGGTGCATTACCCCGAACTGTTCGAGCATGACGCCGCGTGGCGCCCACGCGCGCAGGCGATCGCGGCGAAGACGTACGAGATCATGGCCTATCTCGACGAGGTGCGCGGCTGGCGACCCGACACCGCGCTCGCCGCGACCGCGACCTATCACGACAGTTGTTCGGGCCTGCGCGAACTCGGCGTCAAGGCGCAGCCGCGCCGGCTGTTGCGCGGGGTCGAGGGGCTGATGCTGAAACCACTCAAGGGCGAGGAGACGTGCTGCGGGTTCGGCGGCACGTTCTGCGTGAAATACCCGGCCATCTCCAACGCGATCGCCACCGAAAAGGCCGATGCGATCGAAGCGTCGGGCGCGGACCTGCTGCTGTCGGGCGATCTCGGCTGCCTGATGAACATGGCGGGCAAGCTCCACCGCGACGGCTCGTCGGTGCGCGCGTTCCATGCGATCGAGGTGATCGCCGGCATGGGCGACGGCCCGGCCATAGGCGAGGACGCATGAGCGCGACCGCCTTCACCAAGCGCGCCGACGCCGCGCTCGCCGATCCGATCCTGAAGGTCGCGATCGAGCGCACCGCCAGCACAGCCGAGACCAAGCGCGGCATCGCTGTCAAGGGCTTCGCGCATTTCGAGGAAGCGCGCACCCGCGCCGCCGCGATCAAGGATCATGTCGTCGAACACCTCGGCTTCTACCTCGAACAGTTCGAGGCGGCCGCCACCGCAGCCGGCGCGCAGGTCCACTGGGCGCGCACCGCCGACGAGGCGTGCAGCATCGTGATCGACATCTGCAAGGCGGCGGGCGCGAAGACGGTGGCGCGATCCAAATCGATGATGGGCGAGGAGATCGGCCTGCCGCACGCGCTGGCGGAGGCCGGCATCGGCCGGATCGAGACCGACCTTGCCGAACATATCATTCAGTTGGCCGACGAGCGCCCATCGCACATCGTCTGGCCGGCGATGCACAAGACCAGCGAACAGGTCTCCGCGCTGTTCAAACAGCATCACCTCGAGCCACATGCCGAGGAGACGATCCCGGCAATGGCGGAAAGCGCACGCCGCCACCTGCGCGACGGGATGCTCGCGGCGGACGTCGGCATCTCCGGCGCGAACTTCCTCGTCGCAGAAAGTGGCGCAGTGTGCACCGTCACCAACGAGGGCAATGCCGAACTGTCGCTGGTGCCGCCGCGCATCCACATTGTCACGGCGGGGATCGAGAAGCTGGTGCCGTCGATGGGCCATGCCGTGCAGTTGCTGCGGCTGCTCGCGCGCTCCGCCACTGGCGCGACGCTGACGCAATATACCACCTTCTACACCGGCCCGAAGCGCGCCGCCGATGCCGATGGCCCGGACGTGATGCACATCGTGCTGATCGACAACGGCCGCTCGGCGATGCGCGCGGAGGGGCTGGCCGAGATGCTGCGCTGTATCCGCTGCGGGGCCTGCATGAACCATTGCGTCGTATTCCGGCAGATCGGTGGCCATGCTTACGGCGGCACCTATCCGGGACCGATGGGCGCGGTGCTGACGCCGGCGCTCGACGGGTTGGCGAAGAACCGCGATCTGCCCAACGCCTGCACGCTCAACGGCAAATGTCAGGAGGTCTGCCCGGTCAAGATCCCGCTGCCGACGCTGCTGCGCGGCTGGCGCGAGCGGAGCTGGCGCGAAGGGCTGGAGCCGGTCAGCGTGCGGCAGGGCATCACCGCCTGGGCATGGGTGGCGCAGCGGCCGCGCCTGTACCGCGCGGCGGTGCGCGCGGCGATCTTCGGCATGCGTCGCTTCGGGCGCGGCTGGATACGGACGCTACCGATGGCGGGCGGCTGGACCGCGCACCGCGACCTGCCTGCGCCTGCGGCGGAGAGTTTCATGGCGCGCTACGCCAAGGGTGAGCGATGAGCGCGCGTGACGATATTCTCGCAACGCTCGGTACGGCCGCGCCGCCGTCGGGCGCGGCCGACGCGTTGCTGGCCGATCCGGTGCGGCCGGCGGTAGCGGGCGATCTCGTCGCGACCTTCTTTACCGCGCTGGAGCTGCCGGCGAGCGGCGCGACGCATGACCGGATTGCGGATCTCGCTGATTTGCCGCGTGCGGTGGCTGCGTATCTGGACGGGCATGGACTGGCGCGGGCGGTATACCTGCCGCCCGATCCGCGCCTGACAGCGAACGGGGCCGCCGACTGGTCGGGCTTCACGCTCAGCCCGGCGATCGCACCGAACGAACCGACCGTGCTGGCGGTGGCGCGGCTTGGTATTGCCGAAACCGGTTCTCTGGTGTTCGAGACCGGGCCGAGCGCGCCAATGCTACCCAACTTCCTGGGGCTGCATCATATCGTGGTGCTGCCGGTCGCGGCAGTGGTCGCGCATCTGGAGGATGCCGCGCTGCCGGGCGAACAGCCGCGCGCGCACTATTGGGTGACGGGCGTCAGCGGCACGACCGACATCGAGGGGCAGTATATCCGCGGCGCGCACGGGCCGCGGTTCCTGCACGTGATATTGGTCGGCGAGGACTAGCGTAACGCCACTGCCTCAGCGCCGGACGTCGAACTGCCCCGATAAGAACGCGTCGATATCGCCCTGCCCGAACAGGCTGGCATCGCCCGGCAGCGAATGCTTCAGCACCGTCAGCGCCAGCCCGGACTTCGCCGCGCCATCCAGATCGTCCGGTGCACGCAGCAAACCGTGCAGCACGCCGGCCGCGAACGCATCACCCGCGCCGATCCGGTCGACGATGCCGGACACCGCAACCTCCTCGCTCTGCGCGACCGCGTGCGGCGTCTCGACCCGTGCCGACAGCAGATGCTGGTCGGCCGCTTCGACATGCCGTGCGGTCGATGCCAGCAGCTTGAGGTTCGGGAACGCCGCGAACAGCGCCGCCGCCGCCTCGCGCCGACGCTCCTCGCCGTCGCTGGAAAACTGCGTACCGAGCAACAGCGCGATGTCGCGGTGGTTGCCGAACATCATGTCGGCCATACCGACCAGCTGGTTCAGCGTGCCGCGCGGATCGCTGTCCCATGCCTCCCACAACAACGCGCGATAGTTGCCGTCGAAAATCAGCGTCAGCCCGCGATCCTTGGCCGCACGCGCCGCCGCAATCGCCAGCGCGGACGATACCGGGCCAAGCGCGGGGGTAATGCCCGACAGGAACAGGTGCGTCGCGCCGCCAAGCACCACATCCCAGTCGAAATCATCGGCGCTGGCGCGTGCGAACACACTGCCGGCGCGATCGTACACCACCTCGGACGCACGCAAACCCGCGCCGGGGGTAAGGAAATACAGTCCCATCCGCCCCTCGGCCTGTGCGACATGGCCGCAATCGACGCCCGCGCCCATCAACGTCGATCGCGCCATCTGGCCGAGCGCATTGGCGGGCACCCGGCTGATCATGCGCGTGGCATGGCCGAGGCTGGCGAGACCGATCGCGACGTTCGCCTCCGCGCCGCCGACCGCGAGATCGAGGTTGCGCGCGCTGCGCAGCAACATCTTGTCGGGCGGCGACAGCCGGACGAGCAGTTCGCCGAAGAAGGCGAGGTTCGGCGCGGGCGCGGATGCCATCAGCGTGCCAGCCAGCCGCCGTCGACCGCGAGGATATGGCCGTCGACATAATCCGACGCCGACGACGACAGGAACACCGCCGCCCCGCCGAGATCGGATGCCTTGCCCCACCGCCCGGCCGGGATGCGGCCGAGGATCGACGCGTTACGATCCTGATCCTCGCGCAGCGCGGTCGTATTGTTGGTCTCGATGTAACCGGGCGCGATCGCGTTGACGTTGACGCCCTTGGCCGACCATTCGTTGGCGAGCAGCTTGGTGAGGCCGCCCACGCCCGACTTGGACGCGGTGTAGCTCGGCACGCGGATGCCACCCTGGAAGGTCAGCATCGAGGCGATGTTGATGATCTTGCCGTGTCCCTGGTCGATCATGTGCTTGCCCGCCGCCTGGCACAGGAAGAACACCGATTTGAGGTTGGTGTCGATCACCGCATCCCAGTCGGCTTCGGTGAAATCGACCGAATCGGCGCGGCGGATGATACCCGCGTTGTTGACGAGGATATGCAGCCCGCCAAGCTGCGCCACCGCCTGCTCGACGATGGCACCGACAGACGCGATCGTCGACAGATCTGCCTGGAGGAATACCGCCTTGCGCCCGAGAGCCTCGACCTGCGCGACTGTCTCGTCGCACGACGAGCGGCCGACGGCGGCGATGTCCGCGCCCGCGCCGGCCAGCGCCAGCGCGATCGCCTGGCCGATGCCGGTATTGGCACCGGTGACGACCGCGACCTTGCCGCTCAGATCGAACATCGCGCTCACGCCAACTGGCAGATGTCGAGGACGTTCATGTCGGTATAATCCTGGTTTTCACCCGCCATCGCCCAGATGAAGGCATAGGCCTTGGTGCCCGCGCCCATGTGGATCGACCACGGCGGCGAGATCACCGCTTCCTCGTTCTGCATCACGATGTGGCGGGTCGCCTCGCCTTCACCCATGAAGTGCATGACGCGATCCTTGTCGAGATCGTCCAGCTCGAAGTAGAAATAGATCTCGCTGCGACGCTCGTGGATGTGCGGGGGCATCGTGTTCCACACCGAACCTGGCTTCAATACGGTCAGGCCCATCACGAGCTGCGCGCTGTCGCACACGCCGGGGATGACGAGCTGGTAGATCGCGCGCTCGTTCGACTCTTCCAGACTGCCGCGATCGAGCTTGTTGGCGTCGGCGATCGACAGCTTGCGCGTGGTGAAGCCCTTATGCGCGGGGCACGAGGCGAGATAGAAGCGCGCGCCGTCGCCGGAGAACTGCACGTCCTTGGCGCCCATCGTGACGTAGAGGCAGTCCTTGTTGCCGAGTGTGAACGTCTCGCCATCGACGGTGACGGTGCCATCGACCTTGCCGACGTTGACGATCGCGAGCTCGCGACGTTCGAGGAACGGGTGGCCGGCGGCAGAGGCAGGCTCGGTCTGGTCGGGCAGCTTGACGGACCCGCTGGCGACGGCGACGCCGCCGATCACGAACCGCTCGGCATGGGTGTAGTTCAGCACGCACTCGCCGTCGCGGAACAGGCCCTCAATCAGGTAGCGGTCGCGTAGTTCGTCGTTGCTTACGCATTCCATCATGTCGGGGTGCGTGCCGTAATAGGTTTTCTCGAACATGGCTGGTCCTCGCGTTGGCTTTGTGGCGACATAGCGGCAAAGCCGCACGGCTGCCAACCCGAGCCGACCGGTTTTCGGGTATAATCGTCCGATTTTTGACACGGCATCCCAAAAATACAGAAACCGGTGTCAGATCGCACACGGTCTGACCGGCCACGCTGGGTCATGCGGCATTCAGACGGCAGCAATCAGGGATACGCGGGCAAAGAAGGAGCCGCACCATGCCGTTGTTGAGCCTGATGATCGCCGCACAAGCCCTCTCCGCGCCGGCGGCGTTGCCTCCCTGCCGCCCGTCGCGCCTGCGCCTCTCGGTGGACGGGCGCGACGGGGACTTCAACGGCATGTCGCATTCCGGCACCGCGCTCATGATCCGCAACCTCGGCGCGGACTGCATGTTGCCGGCCCTGCCGGTGATAAGCCTTCGCGATGCGCATGGGCGCGCGCTGCCGGCTGCGCGCCGCGCGCCGGTCGGGATGCATCCCGGCCCAGTGATGCTGCCGGTCCGCCTAGCCGCCGGTCATCAGGCGGAGACGGATTTGCGCTGGGTGGCCGGTCCGGTGTTCGCCCACAACCGCACGGTGAAGCCCGCGAGCCTGACCGTGCAGATCGGCGCGGGTACCCTGCGCACGCCGGTCAAGGCGATGCTGTACGGTGAAGCCGGCAAGCCGGTCGCGTTCGACCAGACGCCACTGCACGTCGTGGAGGCCATACCCGCGGGGTGACGGTCCGACGATTGATATGTTGTAACATCATCCGTCGTGCGCTAGGTCGCCGCGCATGGCGGGTGGCACGGACATTGCGGGAGGGATAGCACGCGCGGCGGCCGGGCGACGGCGGCTGTCCGCCTCCCTCCATGCCGTCGTGCTGTTCGTGCTACTGCTGGCTCTGTCGTGGCAGAGCTTCGTGGTCGGCACGCACGCGCATCGCCCCCCGGCATTATCCGCAATCCCGGGTCAGACGCTGCACCGCGCGCCGACGCATGACCGCCGCCCGCCCGTCGCCCCCGATTCCTGCCCGATCTGCCAGCAGATCTCGATCGCCGCCGCCTATCTTCCCGCGCCGCCGGTCGGCTTCGCCGCGCCTGCGCAGGCCCTCGCCTGGTATGGCGCAGGGGCGGCGCTGGACGCGCTCCCCCGCCAGCGTTCGCATGGCTGGCGCAGTCGCGGGCCGCCGTCCGCTCCGATCCCACTGTCATGACGCGCCGGGGCGGCATCCGCCCCCGCGCACCCGGCCGCCGGCGATTCAAGACCGGCGCCGCACAAGGTTCCCGGAGTTTACCCATGCGATACATGCTTCTCACGGGCGCGGCCTTCGCCGCGCTCCTGCCCGCCGCTGCCTTTGCGCAAAGCGATACGCCCGCGCACGATCACACCACCGCACACGCCGCCGGTGGCGCAGCCGTGCCGCCGGTGCCGCGCGACATCGTCGTCACCGCATCCCCCTTCGCCCTGTCGCGCGACGATGTGCCGACCATCGTCGCCAAGGTCGACCGCCAGCAGATCCTGCAATCGGGCGGGTCGAGCATCGCCGATTCGCTCGCCACCGTGCCCGGGATTTCCGCGACCGGCTTCGCCGCCGGCGCGAGCCGCCCGATCATTCGCGGCATGGACGCGCAGCGCGTCCGCATTCTGGAGGACGGACTGAGCAGTTCCGACGTGTCCGACGTCGGGCCCGATCACGGCATCCCGATCGACCCGCTGTCGGCGCGCAGCATCGAGGTGGTGCGCGGCGCCGCTACGCTGCGTTACGGCAGCCAGGCGATCGGCGGCGTCGTCAACGCCATCAACGATCGCGTGCCGCTCTCACTGCCGTCGCGGGCGCTCACCGGCGAGTTGGTCGGCAGCTATGGCACCGTCGCCAACAGCGGCGAAGGCTCGGCGCTGATGGACGGCCGTGCCGGGGACATCGCGGTGCATGTCGACGGTTTCTACCGCCATACCGACGATTACGACACGCCGCTGGGTACGCAACAGAACTCGTTCTTCCGGGGCTATGGCGAGACGGTCGGCGCGTCGTATTTCTTCGGGGCCGACAAGGCGAGCCACGTCGGCGCGGCGATCATCCAGTACAATGCGCAATACGGCATCCCCAGCGACGACACCTATATCGACATGCGCCAGACCAAGGTCCTCACCAAATCCTCGTTCGATCTTGGCTCGGGCGCGGTGCGCACGCTCAACATCGACGGCAGCTACGCCGATTACACGCATAGCGAGGACGAGCCGGACGGCACCGTCGTCACCACGTTCCGCAACAAGGAGTTCGACGGGCGCGCGGAACTGCTGTTCGGTAAGCTCGGCTTCATCGACAACAGCGCGCTTGGCGTGGAGGTGCAGAACCGCAAGTTCCAGGCGATCGGCGAGGACAGTTCGTACCTGTTCCCGACGGAGACCCAGTCGGAAGCCGGGTACCTGTTCACCGAGACGCAACTCGTCAAAGGGCTGAAGGTACAGGCGAGCGGCCGGGTCGAGCATGTCCGCGTCACCGGCACGCCGCTGTCCGACCAGTTCACCCGCGTCGGCTATACGCCGATCAGCGGCGCAATCGGCGCGCTGTACGATGTCGGTTCGGCGGTGAAACTCGGCCTCACCGTCTCCAGCACCGGTCGCGCGCCGGGCATCACCGAATTGTTCGCGCGCGGCGGGCACGACGGGCCGCAGACGTTCGAAACCGGCGACCCCACGCTGAAGATCGAACGCGCCAACTCGATCGAAGGCACGCTGCGCTTCAATAGCGGCCGGTTCCGCTTCGAGGGCAGCGCGTACAGCACCTGGTTCAACAACTATATCTACGGCGATCTGACCGGCCGCACCTGCGACGACGACGGCGTCTGCGCGCCCGGTGACGGCGGCGAGCTGAAGGAACTGTTCTACCGCCAGCAGGGCGCGCATTTCCGCGGCCTGGAGGGTGAGGCGAACTATGCCTTGCTCAACACCGGCACGGGCAAGCTGGAGGGCCGCGCGATCGCCGATTACACGCGCGCCACGCTCGACAACGGCGGCAACGTGCCGCGCATCCCGCCCTATCGCTATGGCGGCGGGCTGACCTGGACGAGCACGGTGTTCGACCTGGGCTTCCTGATGCTGCACTCCGGCCGACAGGACAAGTTCGGCGCGTTCGATACGGCGACGCCAGGCTTCAACGCGCTCAACGCGCATGTTTCGGTGCGGCCGTTCAAAGCCTATCCCGGCATTGAGCTGGCGGTGGTCGGCCAGAACCTCACCAACGACGTGCAGCGCGACGCAGCGGCGCTGAACAAGGATCTGGTCGTGATGCCGGGCCGCAACATCCGCTTCGTCCTGAAAGTCGCGACACTCTGAACGACCGGCTCGCCGCCGCGCACGCGCGGCGGCGGGGACCGCAGTAGCATCGTCGTGGTTGACCACGTCGCGCAATCTGCGCCCGTCGACGCGCGCTCCGTCGGTGAGCTTGCCGCGACGGAGAAAATCACGCGCGAAGCCGGCAGAGTAGCGACCTACCCCGCACGCGTGTTCTGCTTTGCCTGAAGCGCTTGTGCCGTCGCGAGATGCTTTTGCAGGACGGGCAACGTGCGACGCGCGAGCGCGCGCAATTCGGCGGGATCGCCGCTTTTGAGTTCACCGCGGAAGTCTGAAATGTCCTCCTTGTGATCCCAGATCATGTATCGAACGAACTCCCGGTCGAACGCCATGCCCTTCAGCTTGGCGAGCTTGTAGCGTTCCGCATCGGCGGCAGGCGCGACTGCCATCGTCGTGGGAAGATGGTAGCGTTTCACCAGCGGCAGCACTTCGCGTCGGCCTTTCGTATGATCTGATTCCAGCATCGCGCCGTACCGGCGCACGGCCGCCGTCGCCGCGCGCTTCGCCGCCAGTTTGCCGAGCGACGCTTCGGAATTGTCACCCATCATCGCCTTGGTCAAAAAGTCCGACGGACTCGCGAACACGGGCGAAGCCAGCGCCAGCAATGGGGCAGCGGCCCAAAACATAATACGCATAATTTTTTCCCAGATCCGAAAGCGAAATCCCGTATCTTTTTGAACGTTCGGTCGGGCGCAAGGATGCCCGCTTCAGCGCGAAAACAAGAAAATATCTACCTCGGCCGGCGCGCCGGAAGCATGCGCGCCATGATCACGTCGCGATCGACGAACTGATGCTTGAGCGCCCCGCCGACGTGAAGCACGATCAGCACATAGGCGAGCCATGCCAGCACGCCGTGCGCTTCACCGACGCTGTGCCAGATCGCCCCCATCGAACCTTGCGCAGTATGGACAAAGCCGAGCAGCGGCCCCGATATCAGGCCGTAGAGCGTCAGCGGGCCGTTGGCGCGCGGACTCGACGTCATGACCCACCCGGTCAGCGGCATCGCGATCATCACGACGTAAAAACCCCATTGCGTCACATGCGCCAAGCCGCGCTCCCAGCCCGGCAAGCCCGCCGGATAGGGTGGTGAAGGATGCGCCAATCGCCAGCCGAGTCGAACAAGGCTCAGCAGCAGGATCAGGATCCCGGTCGATTTGTGAAAATCCATCACCATTCCGGCCTGCTCCCGCGTGATGAAACCGCGCGACCAGGCAAGCGCGATATTCATCAGCAACAGCGCCGCTATCAGCCAGTGCAACACGACCGCCACCGTCGCGTAGCGCGTGATGACCTGCCTGCCGTCGTTCGTGCGGGCCATGCCGACCGGCTCCGAGCGAGTTTCAACCAACGAACGTCTCCTCACCTGGCGCATGATCGCGCTATGCTTCTGCCCTGTTGTCATCCTGATCGGGAACGGACGGCGACGCATCGGCTTTCGCGCCGTCGTGCACCAGCCAGCGATAGAGGCTCGGCAACAGCAGCAAGGTCAGGATCGTCGAGGTAACGATGCCGCCGATGACGACGGTGGCCAGCGGTCGCTGGACTTCTGCCCCTGCGCCGCTCGCGATCGCCATTGGCGCGAAGCCGATCGCCGCGGTGATCGAGAAGGGCATGCCGCGCAACCACAGTGCGAGCACGCCGCCTGTCACGGCGAACGGGATGCCGGTATAGACGATCACCGCCTCTTTCGCGCTGCCAAGCGCTGCGAAAACGAGCAGGAAGATCAGGACCAGCGCGGTCGGAACGACGATCGACAGACGCTTCTGCGCCGCCTCGAGCTGGTGGAACTGCCCGCCGAATTCGATCCGGTAGCCTGGCGGCAGCTTGACCTGCTTGGTCACCGCCGCGCGCGCCTTCTCGACATAACCCGCCAGATCACTCGTCTTGAGCGTGACCATCAGCGCCGCGCGCCGTTTGCCCCCGTCGTGCAGGATCGGCTCGACCTCGGGCATTTCTCGCAGCCGCGCGACCCGCGACAGGGGCACCATGCCGAAGTCGCCCACGCGCAGCGGGAGCGCAAGGATTGCCGCCGGATTGGCGCGCAGGCTTTCGGGCATGCGCACGACGATCATGTGGCGGGCTTCGCCCTCGGGGATGAAACCGACCTCGGCGCCTGCGACCGCGTCGGTAATCGCCGCGTTCACCTCTGCCGTGCCGAGACCAAGTCGAAGCATTGCGGCACGATCGAGTTCGACGACGATGCTTTTCGGGCGCCCGGCGGCCTCGAATTCGACATTTGCAGTGCCGGGCTGCTTCCCGAGGATGGCCTTGGCCTGCTTGGCGGCGCGCTCGAGCACGTCGTAATCCTCGCCGAATATCTTACCGCTACGTCGGCGCGGACGCCTTCGAGCATCTCGTTGAAGCGCATCTCGATCGGCTGGGCGAAGCCTACGCCCAGATCTTCCGCAACTCACGCTGCGTGCGCCCGCTGGTCGCCACCAGCCGGACCGCCTCGTCCTCGAATTCCTTTGTAAACCGCCGTTGCTTCGTCATCGAGTTCGCCTTTCACCTCAGGAAAACTCTCGACTTTTCTGAAGCAAGTCCAAATCCCGCTCGACCTGGTTGCGAGTGGCCATCATGTGACCCATCGTATCCTTTTGACCGAGGGGCTCGAGGCGGCGCGCAATGCGGCGATCGACCTGTTGATCGTCGATCGTCAGGTTCCCGATGGCGATGGCCTCGATCTCATCGCGCGGTTGCGCGCGGAAGGGCAGCGGACTCCGGCTTTAGTGCTCAGCGCGCTGGGCAGTCTCGACGATCGCGTACGCGGGCTGCGCGCCGGCGGTGACGACTATCTCCCCAAGCCGTTCGCGCTGATCGAACTCATCCCGCGGGTGGAAGCGTTGCTGCGTCGGCCCAACGAAACGCGGGACACGCGCCTGATCATCGGGCCGCTCGATCTCGATCTGCTGGCTGGCACGGCGACGCGGAGCGGGCGGGCACTCGACTTGCTCGCGCGCGAACTCAAGCTGCTCGAATACCTCGTCCGGCGCCCCGGGCGCATCGTCACGCGCTCCATGCTCCTTCAGGACGTGTGGGGCTACACGTTCGAGCCAAACAGCAACGTCATCGACGTGCATATGGGTCGTCTGCGTCGCAAGGTGGATGGCGACGGCGAGCCGCAGCTTATCCGCAACGTGCGCGGCCAGGGCTATGTCTTCAATGCCGCGGGCTGACCCGCACACACGGGCCATGTGGCGCTGGGGCGGCGCGATAGCGACGCTGCTCGTTGTCCAGTCACTGGTGATCGCCGCATTGTTCTGGACGCTCGCAAGCGGCAGCCACCAACGCGCCGCCGAACGCGATTTTGCGTCCGACTGCCACGCGATGGCGGCGCTCGCGCCAGCGGCGCGACGGAGCGGGTTGCGCGCCATGCTGACCGCAGACATTCATCGCGAGCGCTTCCTCGCGCTGTTCGACGCACGCGGCACATTGCTGGAGGGCAACATCGCCCGGTTGCCTGTCGCCGGCCTGACGCGAGGCTCGGTCGTCGCGCCGGTGCAAGCGACCGAGCTACCGGGCAAGGACAGCGACATTGCCCGGCTTGCGGTCTGCGCCATGCCGGGCGGTACGCGTCTGGTCACAGGCGTCGATCTCGACGACACAGAGGCCGCCTTGCGCCTGGTCGAGCGATCGCTTGGCTTTGCGTTGTTGCCGGGCCTGCTGGTGGCGATCGCGGTTGGCTTAGCCGCCGGGCGGCGCGCTGCACGGCAGGTCGATACGGTTCGCAACCTCACAGCCCGGATCGTGGCCGGCGAACTCGAACAAAGGCTGCCCGTCGGCCCGCGCCCCGACAGTTTCGGCCTGCTGTGTGCGCACATCAACACTATGCTCGACCGGCTGCAGATGTTGGTAGCGGACGTGCGCGGTGTCGGCGACGACATCGCGCATCAGCTCCGCACGCCGCTCACGCGGCTGCGGGCGCGGCTCGAACGCGGTTTGCGCGATGCGCAGAACCGGGCCGCGTTCGAAGCCGTAGCCGACGCTACTCTCGTCGAAATCGACACGTTGCTCGGGATCGTCGCCGCCCTGCTGCGCATCCGCGAACTGGAAGACCATGCGCGCCGCAGCCGTTTCGCGCTGATCGACCTCGCCGTCCTTGCGGTGGACGCGTGCGACCTGCATCGCCCGAGCGCAGAGGATCGCGGGATCGAGCTCCTCTGCGAGATCGAGGCGGTCGGTTTGGTCGAGGGGGACGCCAGTCTGATGATCGAGGCGATCTCGAACCTCATCGACAATGCGATGAAATTTGGGCCACCGAACGGCCGGGTCCGTGTCACGTTAGGCCAGGAAGCGGGCACGACCGTCATAACGGTGACGGACGACGGAGCGGGCGTGCCAAACTCAGAGCGTTCGCTCGTCACACAGCGTTTCTATCGTGGCAGACAAGATTGCGAGGGTTCGGGGCTTGGCTTGAGCTTGGTCAAGGCAATCGCCGATCTGCATGGCTTCCAGTTACGCTTCGCCGAGCAGGGAAGCTCGGTGTCGCTGATCGGCCCGCCTTGATCGAGCGGCAGGTTTCGGCGCAAGCTGCCGACCTCGGCCGCTGCACGACACACCTTGGTCGGCGACTGCCCGTACGCCTCGCTGGGTCACGGGACTTACCGGCCATTTCCAGACGGTTCCGAAAATGTCGGCTGTTGGCCAAACCCGACGCGCCGTTTGCGGGCTAAGAATTGATCGGACGGATGAGGACCGCGGAGATTGGAAACGGCAGCGCGGGTCGCGAGCGATATGACGCGCCGATTTCCGACTCTACCGCTCGTGGCGTTCTGCAACGCCGTGCATCATTTGGAGATATGGTGATGGCCGGCCTGCGAGCGGCCGCTGGAGGATATCGTCCGCCAGCGACGGCATGCCGGTTCACTATCGCGTCGATACCGTACACCGAGCTGCGTACGATAAGGCCGCGAAGACCCTTTGTTCTACAAACAACACAGCTGCCGCTTAGCGTCCGCCGGATGGACAGCAAGAGCGTCAGGCGCGACGCCTGAGGGAGGGTCGACGCGATGGTTGGCGTGACTGATTGCCAAACAACCTTCATGAAGACCAAGTTGCTCGAGGAAACGAACCTGCCGAAGTTCGCTCCCGGAAAGGGTGTCGCTGCTTACCGGCGCCACCGCAGGGCGGATCCAATGGCAGATCGCCTCAAGCGCACCAGTGTTCTGACCCGCCCTCGCCAGACTTGAAACGTCAACGTGGCAGCGTGTTCGTGCCCGTCACGCGGAAGCGCGCCTGCCCTCCTGGCGCACCCGTGCCGGGCTGCCCGCCTCCTACCCAGACCCGGTACGTCGCCGCACTCACCACCATCGCGCCGGTCGGATCCGCAAGCGCCAGATCGCGGGGATCGAGCCTGAAGGTCAGCGTCCGCTTTTCTCCCGCCGCGAGGTGGACACGCTGATAGCCTTTGAGCGACCGGATCGGCGCACCTTCGCGGCCAGGCACGGACAGATACAGCTGCGCCACCTCGTCGCCCGCTACCCTGCCCGTGTTGCTGACGGTGGCGGAGATGCTGGTGCCCTGTCCGGCCGCCACGCTGCCGCTCAACGGCTTTACGGCACCATAAGCGAAGCGGGTATAGCTGAGCCCGTGACCGAACGGGTACTCGACCCTGCCCGCGAAATACCGATAAGTGCGGTTGTCCATCCGGTAGTCGTCGAACGCGGGCAACTGCTCGGTCGACGCGTAGAAGGTTACCGGTAGGCGTCCGCTCGGGTTGACCTTGCCGCTCAGCACGTCGGCGATCGCCTGACCGCCGGCCTCGCCGGGGTACCACGCCTCCAGCACGGCCTTGGCCTTGGCCTCCTGCGCGCCAAGCGCCAGCGCAGATCCGCTCTGCAGCACGACCACCAACGGCTTGCCCGTCGCGGCGAGCGCGTCGAGCATCTCGGACTGCGCTGCGGGCAATGCGATCGCGGTGCGATCCCCGCCGGCAAAGCCTGGCACCTGAAGGGGCATCTCCTCGCCTTCCAGCCATGCGTTCAGACCGACGAAGGCCACCACCACATCGGCCTGAGCGGCGGCGCGGATCGCCTCGTCCCGAAGCGCTGTGAGCGGCGGCTTCCACGCGAAGGTGACGTCACTCGCACGGGACGATTCATGCGCGAAGTCGATACGGATGGCGTGCGGGCTGGTGTCGGCGAAATGCACCTTCATCGCCGCGAAGTCCTGTGCGCGGCCGTTGCACTGCGCGGTCACGGATTGGTCGGGAAAGCCATCGATATGGATGGTGTAGCGTTCCAGTCCGTTGCCGACGTCGCAGCGCTCCCGACGCTCCAGCTCGAATTGATAGTCGCCGGCCGCAGGCGGTGCGAACTGGCCGCTCCACCGCACGGAGAAGGTTCGTGGGTCCACCCCGGTCGCAGGGGCGATCGAGCCCCAGTTGACGTCGATCTCCCGCATGCGCCTGGTGGACACCGGCGCACCGCTGAAACTCGAATTGTTGTAGAACGCGGCCGTCAGGCCGCCGGGGAAGGCGGTGCGGGGCACCGCGACCGCGAGTTCCCGCGTAAACGGCGCGCCCTGCGCATAGACGATCCGGTCAGCGCCAAACGCAGCCGCCATGCCGTCCACCGGCAGCACCGCGCCTACGGGGGTGCCGTTGTAGTTGCCCTCGAGCGCGATGAGCGACGCCGCGGTCGGCCCGACGACGGCGATCTTGCGCGCAGCCGCTGCGAGCGGGAGCGCGCCGTCGTTCTTGAGCAGCACGATCGATTCCTGCGCCGCCCTCAGTGCAAGCGCGCGGTGCGCGGCCGAGTGGTTCTGGTCGATGCCGATCGTGGAGAACGGCACGTTCGCCGCCGGATCGAACATGCCGAGCCTGATCCGGGCGGTGAACAGGCGCTTCACCGCAACGTCCATGTCGGCCTCGGTCAGGTATCCCGCCTTCACGGCCTTGGGTAGATCGAGCATCTCGTTCTTGAAATCGCAGCCGGTGTCGGTGCCGGCCTTCACCGCCAAGGCTGCCCCCTCCGGGTTGGTCGCCGTGTTGCGATGGCCGGTGGTGATGTCGTCGATGGCGCCGCAATCGCTGGTGATGAACCCCTTGAAGCCCCAGGCGCCGCGTAACGTGTCCTGGAGCAACATCGTGTTCGCGCAGGCGGCCTTGGTGTCGACGGCGTTGTACGCGCACATGAGCGACGCCGCCTGGCCATCGACGATCGCGCGGCGGAAGGCGGGCAGATAGGTTTCGGACAGGTCGCGCGGTGACGGATCGACGTTAAACCGATGGCGCGACTGCTCGGGTCCGCTGTGCACCGCAAAATGCTTGGGCGTCGCAATCGCTTCGAAATACCTCGGATCGTCACCCTGCAGGCCACGCACGAACGGCACCGCCATGGTGCCCGTGAGATACGGGTCCTCCCCTAGCGTCTCCTGCCCGCGACCCCATCGCGGATCGCGGAAGATGTTGATGTTCGGCGACCAGAAAGTCAGGCCGTAGTACCGGTCAGAATTCTTCTGCGCCTGCGCCTGATTGTACTTCGCGCGTCCCTCGACCGCGATCGCCCTGCCCTCGTCCAGCATCAGCGCCGCATCCCACGTCGCGGCCATGCCGATCGCCTGCGGGAACACCGTCGCCTCACCTGCCCGCGCGACGCCGTGCAGCCCCTCGTTCCAGTAATCGTAGGGAGGGATGCCGAGCCGCGGTATGCCGGGCGCGGCGTTCTGCATCTGCGCGGCCTTCTCCTCGATAGTCATTCGGCGGACGAGATCGTCGACGCGCGCCTCCGTGGATTGACTCGGATCGCGGTAGAGCTGGGCCTCCGCATGCGTCGCGCACATGGAAGCGATCGCTGCAAGCGAGCCGCTCGCAAGCCGAAAGCGCAGTCTGCCCATTTTCATCCTCCCCAGGCGAGGTTTGTGCGCCTGTGTATCCACCACCATAGCGTTCTGGCGCCCGGAAGAAAGCGGAAGCTGGCACCTTGGCAACATAGGCGACACCGCGACCCCATCGCGCGGTTACCCGCGGCGAAAGGGGGAAGGTGCTCGCCACAGGCGAAAACAGCGCGGCCGTTCGTGGTAAAGAAATGCTAACCGCCTGGTCGGGTCTATCGCGCCCTCAAAGTGGCTCGGCCGAGATCCCAGCGGTTGCGTGCCTGTCGACGTCTTCGCTCGCGGCATGAGTATGGTAAGACAGCGCATGGGTTCGAGGTGTTCGGCAACAAGGGGCAACCACGCACGCTAGGACGTCGATTGATCGCTGAACGACCCTGTTGCGCGGAATACGGACCGGCAATCTCCAACGCCGAGGGCACAGAGCCAGCTTTATGCTGAATCGTTGCTCGACAACCGTATTTGGGGGCATTTGCCCGCTATCAATGCGCCGCCCGATAGTCATGATGCGCGCAAGATCAGACGTCCGGAGCATCGATGAGGCATCATTTCCCCCAAGCAATCCTAAGTTCGGCCTGCGCGGTCGTCGTACTGTGTACGGCTCCGGCGCGCGCCGCCGACTTCGACCCGAAGGCCGCATTCGCCGCGCAGCCGCTGCCGGACGGCGTGAACGTCTATCGCTCTGCCAACGGCGCACCGGGACCAGGGTACTGGCAGAACCGGGTCGACTATGCGATCGCCGCGCGGATCGATGCCACAGCCAGAACGCTGACGGCCACCGAAACGGTCGATTACACCAACAACAGTCCCGATGCCCTGCCAAGCCTTTGGATGCAGCTCGACCAGAATATCTATCGTCAGGACTCACGCGCGACGACGTTAGGCGGGCGGCGGAAGGGCGGCGGTGGTGACGACCATAGTGACGGCTACGCGATCGCGTCGGTGGAAGTGCTGCGGGGCAAGGCGTGGGTGGCCATCCCGTTCGTGGTTTCCGATACACGCATGAACCTTCGGCTCGACCAGCCGCTCAAGGGCGGCGGAACGAAGCTGAAGGTCCGCATCGCCTACCATTATGCGATCCCGGGTGTATGGGGCGGGCGCAACTCGTGGCTCGACACGCCGAACGGGACGATTTTCGATATCGCGCAGTGGTTCCCACGCATGGCCGTCTATGACGATCTGCGCGGGTGGGACACGCTCCCCTATCTCGGGTCCGAATTCTACTGCGAATATGGCGATGTGGACTATGCGGTCACGGTGCCGGCCGACATGATCGTCGCCGGCGGTGGCGTGCTCACCAATGCGGCGGAAGTGCTGACACCGCTACAACGCGCGCGCCTCGCCAAGGCGGCGGGCAGCGACGCCACCGTGATGATCCGCACGCCCGACGACGTGGCGCAGGAGCGCGCCCGCCCCGCAACGAAGGCCGAAAAGACCTGGCGCTATCACTTCGCCAACACCCGCGACGTGGCCTTCTCCGCCTCGCGCGCGTTCGTGTGGGACGCGGCGCGGATGAACCTGCCCGGCGGCAGGACCGCGCTGGCGCAAAGCGTCTATCCGGTCGAGAGCGCAGGCGAAGCCGCCTGGGGACGATCAACCGAGTATCTGAAGGATTCGGTCGAGCATTTTTCGCAGCGCTGGTTTACCTATCCCTACCCGACCGCATGGAGCATCGCGGGCGGATCGACGGGCATGGAATATCCCGGAATGGCGTTCGACGGCATCCCGGACAAGGGCAAGGAGCTGTTCTGGATCACCGCGCACGAGATCGGCCACACCTGGTACCCGATGATCGTCGGTTCGAACGAACGCCGCGACGCCTGGATGGACGAAGGCTTCAACACCTTCATCGACACGTTCGAAAGCGACGAGTTCAAGAACGGTGTGTTCGGACCCAAGCGTGACAGCGAATATGCGCCCGGCGGTGGCAATCCGGTGGATGAAATCCTGCCGCTGCTGGCCGACAAGGATGCGCCGCCGATCATGAGCTATCCGGACGTCATGGGTGAAAAATACCGCCATTCGGTCAGCTATTTCAAGACCGCGCTGGGGTTGCGACTGTTGCGCGATGTCATTCTCGGCCCGCACCGGTTCGATCCTGCCTTCCGCAAATATACCGCCGACTGGGCGTTCAAGCACCCCAGCCCGTCCGACTTCTTCCGCGAGATGTCGAGCGAATCTGGCGAGGACCTTAGCTGGTTCTGGCGGGGCTGGTTCTTCAACAACTGGCAGCTCGATCTGGCGGTGGCGAACATTGCCTATACCGACGGCGATCCGGCCAAGGGCGCCGGCATCACGCTCGAGAGCCGTGACAAGCTCGTCATGCCGGCGGTGCTGGAGGTGAAATATGCCGACGGGCGAACCACGCGGATCAAGCTGCCTGTCGAAACTTGGATGCGGGTCAGGCCCGTCATTGCAGTCCCTGCCGGTCGCATATCATCGGTCATGCTCGACCCCGACCATCTTTTGCCCGACCGTGATCGCAGCAACAATGGCGTGGTGCACTAAGGCAACGCGAAAAGTGCGCTCAACTGCATCGAAGGCCCGAAAGATGGCGCAACGCGGCGACTGCGGTGCGATCCGAGATCGGGAAGCTACACGCCTTCACGCAAGATGCTGACGGGGTGGCCCCTGACTAGGGCATCGAGAGAAGGAGCGACGGCGGTGGCGCATTTCGTTGGATTGGATGTGTTGGTGAAGGAGACGGCGGTGTGCGTCATCGGTCAGGTCGTTAAGGTACTATGCGAGCAGACGATGCCGGGCCCTCCCGCAATGGCCGGTCAACGGCTTGGCAGCGGCCGGCCTGCCCCTGATCTGCATCACGACGCAGCGCATGAAGTCATTGCTAAAGACGCAGGGAATCAACGGATCCGACCGGCATTACGCGCGCAACTTTGCCACATGATGCGCGTCGGCCTGTTCAAGCCGGTGCACGTCAAGGCCGCAGCGAGCCAGGAGAAGCGAATGCTGCTGACCGCGCGCAAGCTGGTCCAGCGCAAGACGCTTGATGTCGATCTCGATCTGCGCGGCGCGCTGCGTACCTTTGGCCTGAAGGTCGGCGTCGTGCGGCATGACCTCATGCTTGGCAATACGATCTGACCTTGTAACACCCGCCGCTCGTAGACGCTCTGCCGTTGCCGGTAATGCCGCCTTCAAAGCGCAGATGATGCCGTGTGGCCTTTGGCACAGCCGTGTTAAAACCCGCCAGTCAAAGTGCCCTTGCTCCCTCCCGAAACCCGCCGCACGTTCATATTTCGATTGGGCTCAAATTGGGCCAGTATGCGCCGCGACCGTAAGGACCAGACAGTTGGCCAGTTACAGCGCAATCAACGCTGCCCGGGGAGCGGACACTTGTTCACGGTGCTCGGTTTGGCACGTTGCGGGATCTAGCGAATTCGCATGATCATTTCACATCGGCTTCATTGCCCTGTCATCTTGCCGTAACCGTATCGCACGCAAAGCGTAACGATCTGCATCTAAGCGCCCGTTCCGGCAGCAAAAGCTGCCTACGGGGGAACACAAGATGTCGAGCTATTCACGCCTGGTCTGGGCGACGCTGCCGTTCACGTTGGCGGCTTTGGGGATCACGCAACCAGCCGCGGCGCAACTGAAGGCCGCTGCCGCGAACACGGGCGAGCAGACGCCCGACGCGCCGGCCGCCGGGGCGGAAGGCGCGGACGACATCGTCGTAACCGGATCGTACGCGCAGAGCCTCGCGGCGGCGACCGAGACCAAGCGCATGGCAGGCTTCGGCGTGGACGCGATCAATGCCACCGACATCGGCAAGTTTCCGGCGCAGAACGTCGCGGAGGCGCTGCAACTCGTCCCCGGCGTGACGATCACCCGCCCGCGCGGCGAGGGGCTGTACATCAGCGTTCGCGGTCTCGGCCCACAATTCCAGAACACGCTGCTGAACGGCCGCCCGGTCGCCATAAACGACCTCATCGAGAATGGCGGCGCCAACGGCCGCCAGTTCCGGTTCGAGATGCTGCCAGCCGAATTCGTATCGCAGATCGACGTGGTAAAGACGCCGACCGCTGACATGACCGAGGGTGCGCTCGGCGGCAACATCGACGTGCATACCTTCCGCCCGCTGGAGGTCGGCACCAAGACCACGCTCAACCTGCGCGGCACTTATACGACGCTGACGAGCAAGGTGAAGCCGAACGCCACTGCTCTCACCAGCTTCAAGAGCGGCGACGGCACGTTCGGCATCCTCGCCGCCGCGCAATATTGGGGCAAGTCGGTCCGCAACGACCGCTCGTACAACACCGGCTGGTATCTCGATAAGTTCAGTTCCGCGCTCGGCTCCGGCTTCTACACGCCCGGCCGCACGCGCCCGACCGTCGAGACCGAGGACCGCAAGCGCCTGTCCGGTCTGATCTCGGCGCAGTGGCAGCCGACGCCCGAATTGCAGACGACGCTGGACGTGCTCGCGACGCGGCTCGACGTGGCCTATGACGAGTTCGGACTCGACATCTATCCCGACGATTCAAGCGTCGCCGGGCACAAGCCGGTAATCGTGCCGAGTTCGGTGAAGCTGGACGGTGACACCGTCGTTGCCGCGACGATCAACGACGTGCGCTTCATGGGCACGCGCGAATACAGCCTCAACCGGCATGACCTCATCACCATCGGTCTCAAGCAGGTGTGGAATCCGGCAGGCTGGAACATCGTTGCCAACGCCAACTGGTCCTATGCGCACAGCTTCCATCCAAGCTACGCCGAAGGCACCGTCCGCAGCCGCATCCAATTCTTCGCGCCGCTGAGCTACGACGCATCCGGCGGCTACAAAGTGGCGCCGACGATCACCACGCCGACCAACGTCCTCAATCCGGCCAACTATACCCTATACCCGTTCAACATCGCGCCCAAGAACAGCAGGGACTGGGACCGCTACGTCCGGCTCGACGTCGATCACGAAATGAGCGGCTTTATCACCAAGCTGTCGGCCGGCGGCGAATACCATTCACGCAAGCGCGACTATCGCCGCCGGGACTTCACGGTGAATCCGGCCGCCAACACCACACTCACCGGCTTCGCGCCCAATGGCTATGAGCAGATCCCGTTCGACGACTTCCTGTCGGGTGTGTCCGGCAACTATCCGCGCACCTGGATCGTGCCGATCACCAGCGTGTTCTACGACAAGCTGTTCACCGATGCGATCGCCAACGCGCCGCTGACCGCCGGCGACCTGCGCGCCTCATACGTCGTCACGGAAAAGACCGCCGGCGGCTATGTCCGCGCGGACTATGCCTTTACGCTTGGCGCCGTTCCGGTCACCGGCAATGTCGGCGTCCGGTACGTCCACACCGATCAGGTGGCGAGCGGCACGCTCACCACCGGCTCCGTGGCGACCCCGGCAAGCTTCCCGCAGACCTTCAACGACTGGCTGCCAAGCTTCAACCTGCGCGCCGAACTGACGCACGACCTCGTCGGCCGTCTCGCCGCCAGCCGGGTGCTGACCCGACCGAACGTGACGCAGAGCGCGCCGCAGATCAGCGTGTCGACCGACCAACCGACCGCGAGCGGCGGCAACCCCGCGCTGAAACCCTTTCTCGCCACGCAGTTCGATGCTTCGCTGGAATGGTATTTCAGCCGTCAGGGCTCGCTGACGGGCGCGCTGTTCTACAAGGCGATGGACGACTATATCACCGCGCAGAACATCAACGTCGATATCCCGGGTCGCGGCACGGTGCTGCTCAGCACGCAGGTCAACGGCGGCAACGCGAAGGTCTACGGCGCGGAGGCGGCCTACAACCAGGTGTTCACCTTCCTGCCGGCGCCGTTCGATGGCCTCGGCTTTCAGGCGTCCTACACGCACACCTCGGTGCAGGCGAGCTACACGGCCGGCGCGCGGCCGATCAAGGATCAGCTCATCGGCCTGTCCAAGAACAGCTTCAACGTTGTCGGCTTCTACGACAAGGGGCCGCTGTCGACGCGGCTGTCCTATACGTGGCGCGACAAATACCTCACCGGCATCGGCAGCACCACGCAGGCGACCACCACGCAGGCCGCGTTCGGATCGCTCGACGGCAACCTCTCGATCCGCGCCACGCGGCGGCTGATGTTCAGCGTCGAAGCCATCAACATCGCCAATGCGAACAGCTACAGCTACAACGAGAAGGAGATCCAGTTCGTCGGCTCGCACAACAGCTTCAAGGCGCGAATCCCGACGGCGGTGATGGCAAAAATCCGGGAGGCGGAGCCAAAGCTCGCGCAGGGCCTGGACTACTACCATTTGCCGCTCTCGCAGCAGCTTGATCGGGGCGTCCGCCAGCTTGAGATCGACATCTTTGCCGATCCTCAGGGCCGCCGCTATGCAAACCCCAAAGGTGAAGCGTGGGCACGCGCCGCCGGCGAGACAACCGCCTTCGATCGCGCGGCGATGCTCAAGCCCGGGTTCAAGGCATTCCACATCCCCGACGTGGACTATATCAGCACCTGCGTGACGCTGCGGCGGTGTCTGGGCGAAATCGACCGCTGGTCGCGCAGGCACCCTACCCACCTCCCGATCATGATCACCATCAACGCCGCCGACACGCCGTCGAACAGGCCCGGGATCAGCGACCCGATCCCGCTAGACGACGCGAAACTGCTCGACGCGCTGGATGGCGAAATCCGCTCGGTGTTCCACGGTCCTCGGCTCATCACGCCGGACGAGGTGCGCGGACGTGCGCCGACGCTGCGGCAGGCTGTCCGGGAACACGGCTGGCCAAATCTGTCCGCGACATGCGGCCGCGTCTTCATCCTGTTCGACGTGCGCAAGGAGGTCTCCGACGCATACCGCAAAGGGCATCCCGCGCTTGCCGGGCGGGCGATGTTCGGCTGGTATCCCGCAGACGACGCCGACGCCGCGATACAGATCGTCCAGGACCCGATCGTGGATCAGGCCAAAATCCGCCGCTGGGTCGAGCAGGGGCTAATGGTGCGAACCCGCACCGACGCGAACACGCTGGAGGCGCGCGGGAACGACTTCACCAAGGCGCGCGCCGCGATGGCAAGCGGCGCACAGGCGGTGAGCACCGACTATTATCCGGGCGCGCCCGATCCACTGGGCGCACGCTTCACGGTGACGTTGCCCGATGGAGCGATGGCGCGATGCAGTCCGGTGCGGGTGCCAGCCGGCTGTAGACTGCGGCCGTGAAAACGCTCGGCATCATCGCCTGCATAACGGTGCTCCTGTGGCTGTCGTCCGGCCCCGCCGCCGCTGCGACCAAGCGCGCATTCGTCGTCGAGCGGGCGGTGCCGAAGGCGAAGGCATCAGCCTCTCCGGTCCGGTCCGCACGAGTTCGGGCATCGCGCAGGTGCTGCTGCTCGAATAGGCGTGAACGGGCGCAGGCACGCGAACCTCGAACAGTGTTGGCGTGGAGCCGAAGCGGCGGATGAACTCGCTGCCATCGACGATTTAGGGACGGTTCCAGGTGAAGCCGCCACTGGTCACGATCCAGTGAAACCCCGGGCCTAACAACCGACCTGCCGCCGTGCAGCCGGTCGATCAGCCCGGCGTCGGGGGACAGCGCCACCACTTCACGCCCGTTGTAGCCAAAGAATACCGCGCCCCTCGCTTCCAGGCCGTTTCGGGACCGTCCAGCCCCCTCTATCCAGCGACGGTTCCGGCACCCCATTCGGTTTCAGAGGACGATCTGGAGGTCCCCAATAGCTTCCATTCCTTGCCGCGACCGGGTAGCACTGCACCTTCCTCGCGAAAGGCACTTCATGCGTCCTGGCCCTGTCCTCCTCGCCTTGGTGTTCGCCGCCGGCTCCGCTGCTGCCGGTCAAACAGCATCGACCCCCGCCCTCACGGCAGCGGTAAAGTCGTCGACGCGCTCTCCTGCCAATATCGCGCGTGATCGCTATCGCCACCCTGTCGAGACGCTGCGCTTCTTCGGCGTCAAGCCTACGGATACCGTGGTCGAGATCTGGCCGAGCGGTGGATGGTACACCGAGATTCTCGGCCCCTATCTGGCCGCGCACGGGACGCTTTATGCGGCCGGGCCGGACGACAAGGGGCTTGCTGCCGTCAAGGCCAAGCAATCTGCAGCGCCAGCTGCGTACCGCTCCATGAGGTTCGCGACCTTCCCGACCGGCCCGGGCGCAACCCCGGTACAAGCCGGAAGTGCCGACGTTGTCCTGACGTTCCGAAATGTCCACAACTGGCGCTTCGGCGCGACTGATCAGACGCAGGCGGCATTCGATCAGATGTTCGCGATGCTCAAACCTGGTGGCACTCTCGGCGTGGTCGAGCACCATCTGCCTGAAGCATCGGGTGAGATTGAGGAAGCCCGCAGCGGCTACATGAAACGGTCGTCCGTCCTCGCCTATGCCAGCAAGGCCGGTTTCCGACTGGCGGGGGAGAGCCCGATCAACGCCAATCCCAAGGACACTCATGATTACCCGAAGGGCGTCTGGACACTGCCGCCGGGGTTTGCGGAAGGCGATCACGATCGCGGGCGCTATGCTGCTATCGGCGAGAGCGATCGGATGACGCTGAAGTTCGTCAAGCCGAAGTAAGCACGGGTGGCAGGAGCTGAGTAGACACAACCGTAACGACGTGGGGTGAAGGCGTAACAGCCCGGAAGATCGATTGCCGGATTCGCCAGGCGACGACGCTCTGTTGGCCGGGAACGCAGTCCCAGCTTGATCGCGGCGACGTTTAGGCGCCCTATGCCGGTGACGGAAGGGGACGAGCCGTGCAGATCGACCGCCGGGACCTGCTGACGCTTGCCGCGGCATCGGCAGTGGCGTGGCCTTGCCGGCTGGCGGCAGCAACAATGGCCGTCCCCGCCGTTGATCGCCTCGAACTGACGATCCTGATAGACAGCACCACGGCGGTCTTTGGCACGCCGATCGACACGCCGCTGATCAAGGTGACGCCGCCACCGATCACCCGCGACTACCATCAGGCGTTCGCCGGCCAATGGGGCTACTCGTTGCTGGCACGCTCGAGCGTCGGGGCTGCGGCGCGCGCCACGCTTGTCGATTTCGGCTACACGCCCGAGGCGCTGCTTAACAACATGACGCTGCTCGGCGTTGATCCTGCAACGGTCGATGCGATGGTGCTCAGCCACGGCCACTACGACCATTTTGGTGGCCTCGACGGCCTGCTCGCGAACGGTCGCATTCGGCGCGGCACGCCGCTGTTCGTCGGCGGCGAGGAGGCATTCTGCGCACGCATCCGTGGTACAGAATCCGGCGGACCGCCCTTCGGCGCGGTCGACCGCGCGGCGCTGCTCCGCGCTGGCGTAGTGCCGGTGATTTCGGGCGATCCGAAGATCGTGACGGGCCAGGGCTTTACCACAGGCCGCATCCCGTTCGTTTCACCCGAGCGCCCGCGGGTGCCAACCGCGATGCTGCCCGGTCAGGGTTGCGACCGCGTACTGCTCGACCCTGCCAAGCGGGACGCAAGCTTCTTGGTTGATGACGCCGTGCACGAACTTGGCACGGCGTACCATGTCGCTGGCCGAGGGCTGGTCGTGATCGGTTCGTGCAGCCACCGCGGGATCATCAATACGGTCCGGCAGGCGCAGGCGGTATCCGGCATCGCCAAGGTGCACGCAATAATCGGCGGCTTCCACCTCGTGCCGCCGCAGACTGCCGCGCAGGCCCAGGAAACCGTTGCACTGATGCAGGCGATCGACCCTGACGTTATCGTCCCCGGCCATTGCTCTGGCGAAACCTTCATCGCGGCGGCGCAGGCGACGATGCCGGGCAAGGTCATCCGCTCGATTGTTGGCACCCGCTATTTATTCGGCCAACCATAAGGAGATATCGCTGCGTCACCTAAAATCAACGATGCGGCGAAATCGGCTATGCAGGCATGGCCAAAACCCGGACGTCGAGGGAAGGTCATGGGCTCCCCGGAAACGGTCGCTCGTCCACATTGGCGGTACGATCGGCTCTGAGCACTCGCCTAACGGGCTGGAAAACGTCCTGCAGAGCGGATCAATGCTGTTGTCCGAGTCCGGTGGCAGTCCAATAGATGCCGCCCAGCAGGTGCTGTAGATACCGCTCGTCCCGGTACATCTCGACGTTATGCCCGAGCAGGGTTACGAACACGCGCCCTTTCTCATAATGCTGGAACCATGCCTCCGGGTGATCCGCGCCCATTCGCTTGCCGACCTGGCCAGGCCAGGCCAGATCCTGGTAGGATCGTAGCTGGTCTCGTCAACTTTCAGCACGGGATTGATGGTGATGCGGTAAGGATTTTCGGTGACGTAGAATTCGTCGCTCCAGATCCAGCGATTGGGCAAGCCGAACGTGGCGGGAAACCCTTTATCCGCAACGGTGAGGACTGCGGTCTGGACCATGGGGTGGTTGATGAAGGAGCGGCCGACCAGCTTTTCGTACCAAGGCCAGGCATTCGGCGGGATGATGGCCGCCCGGTGCACCACCATGGCGTTCCCACCGGAGCGCATGTACTGCTCGAAATGGCCGCGCTGCGTCTGGCTCAACTGCTCCGGCGGCGTGTTGAGGAACAGCACCGCTGCATACGGATGCAGGTCGCCGTCGAACACCGCAGGATCACTGGTCCAGGTGATTCCGAACGAGTGAAGCCTTGCCAAGTGCTCGAGGCTCTCCCGCGCGACAGGTATATATTCGTAATGGTATTTGCTGGGCGTCGCGATCACAAGCAGCTTGAACTGATCCTCGGCCCGACCTGTGGAGGGCAGGAAGACGCAGCATAAGGCGACAAGCGCTCGAAAGATGGACTTCATCGTGCTCTCCCCTCGATAGTTCGGGTGCTTGTATCACCGGGGGCGGTCAGCGCCCTCCTTGATATTCTCAACTCCGGACACGCATTTATCGGTCCACGACCACCCTCCCAGCGCCGCTGAAACGCCGAGAACGGGACTTAGCGGCAGTACTAGCAGCGGGCGCCGTACGGCAGGTCTGAACGGAAGCGGACGTTCACTGGCTGGAGCGATCTTCGCCTCCTACGCCTGGGTTCGGTCGGTTAACTGCCCCTACGGTCGAACATCGTCTCCTGCGGTGTAGGCAGGCAGCCCAGCAATAGCACGCTCAAACGCTGCCGCGATGTCGCTGGCGCGGAAACATCGATCCCAAAGCTCTGTGGCCAACGTGTCGATGGCGGTCGTAAGCGCCGGCTGTTCAGGTCAGGGGTTCGTCTGGTGCAGTTCCTTCAACGCGATCGAATAGCGATGCGATGCCTCATAGAGCGAGGTCTGCCATTGGTCGCGAGCGACCTGCTTTTGCTCGTCCGTCATAGCCAAAGATTGGCACCGTCGATCTGTGACGGTAATTGGGAAGCACTGTGCTGCCCCTTGAACGGCAACAAGTGTGCGCTGTCGATCCGTCCGCTTTTCGCACCTTTAGCCGACGGTCGGCTTCAAGCCGTTGGCGTGGCCGGGAATCATTGGAATCGCTTGAGGTGGGGGTGAACGGGCCGGCAGCTTTGGCCTGCGCCGTGACGCCGACGGTGCCGTGGTCTCGTGGCGAGGGTGGCAGTGATCGTAGCCTAAGGCTCTCAGGCGATCGCGCCGGCGAGCGTGAGGAACAGCTGGATCACCGCTTCGGCGGGCGGCCCGACCAGACGCTGGACGATGTTGGCCTGCGGAACAGCCATCGGCAGTAGCACCAGCAGCGCGATGACGAGCAGGAAACCAAACCGTCCGAGCTTGGCATAATGGTAGGCCAGTCGGCGCGGCAGGATTCCTTCAACCACATGGCCGCCATCGAAGGGCGGCAGCGGCAGCAGATTGAACAGCGCCAGGAAGACGTTGACGAACAGGAAGTTAACGAGGTTGGCGAGCAGGAAGGCGGTGACACCGGGGAACGTGGATCCAACCTCGGCCGCGCCGGCGAGCCCCAGCGCGACCGCAGCGGCGGTTGCCAGCACGAGGTTCATTCCCGGCCCAGCGAGCGCGACCAGCACCATCCCCCAGCGCGGGTTGCGCAGTCGCTGCGCGATCACCGGCACCGGCTTTGCCCAGCCGAACACCGGCGCACCTGCGATGGCCAAGCCCAAGGGCAGGATGATGGTGCCAACCGGATCCACATGGCGGATCGGATTGAAGGTCAGCCGGCGGCGCTCGGAGGCGGTTGAGTCGCCCAGCCATTTCGCAACCCATCCATGGGCGACCTCGTGGAAGACGATCGCGATCACCAAGGGGATAATCCACACGGCGGTGCGGTAGGCGATGTTGTCGGAGTTCATGGATCAAATATGGCGTGCCGGGAGCGATGGCGCCAGCGGTGCGCAAAAATCCATTCGGGTCGTTCGTGGTTAGCCTGTCGAAGGACATAGACACCGTGCTCCGGACATCGGCGCATTTTGCACGTCTAATGATCCATCCTTCAAGTCATGCTTGATCGGTCGCAGCCAAGAACGGCCTTGCGCATGTGAATGACCATGATCGGGTGACTGCTGATCGTCCGCTTTGACCGGCGCGATCGGCAGCTTTCGTCAGAACCGGACGCTTGTCGGAGATGAAGTGAACGCCCGGTCTTATCGGCAAACGCCTCGGGGCGCTCCTTCCCCCTAAGGCCGGCATGCGTTCTCCAGATGGCCAATCCGGCCGCTGGAAAATGATTATGGAGATGTTTGCAACCGTGCCTGCTGCGACCAGCGCCTAGTCTGGAATGCGGGAAGAACTGAACGCCGGGGCGGCACTCCGAACGATATCTCCTCCCGAGCCGGATCGATCATAGCGGGCATCTCAGCACGCATCAGTATGCTCGGCTTGTCGACGAATGGGTGACGGGTCTGCCTGACCCGAAGCGAATATGGCGCCCATTCGTTTCGGCGAACGAAGGCATCGATCATATACGGGGCGACAGGCACCGTCCGGACGTCCAGATCCTTCTCGGTCATACCAAGATTGAGAATACTGTGCGCTATCTCGGCATCGACGTGGAAGACGCTCTTGCCCTTGCCGAGAACACTGAAATTTGTGTCGTTGGTTCCTCGCCGCTGGCGATGAGCCAATCCAAAGCGCTTGGGACGCTTCCGCCACTCAATCCGCCGCCCCGAACGGCGCATCCGCCTGGAAGAAGGTATTAAGACCACCGGAGATAGCAGCGTCCGGCCGCGCCAGACCTACGAGCGTTCGGCCGGATTTCGGGTTCGCGTTGGTCTTCAAACGCCTTTGAAACTGCTTCGATACTGCACTGGCGTCACGTCCAGCCGGCGCTGGAACGCGCTGCGCATCTGGTCCGGGCCGGCAAAACCGCACTCAAAGGCGATCGTCTTCAACGCAGCCTCGGTCGATTCCAGCAGATTGCGCGCATGATCGAGACGGACCCCCTCCACATATTCATGCGGAGTGACGCTCAGGTCTCGGACAAACAGCCGGGCGATGCTGCGAGGCGACACGCCAGCGATTTCGGCGAGGCGCTCGACCGGGAAGGCCTCGCGTACGTGGTCCATGACATAGGTCTGTACCTTGCCGAGCGGCGTGGCCGCATCGCTGATCGGCACCAGGAGCGGGCTGAATTGCGACTGTCCGCCCTGACGCTGCGCGACGACCACCAGCGCCTTGGCGCAGGCGAGCGCCACCGACGGTCCGTGATCCTCCCCGACCAGCGCAAGGCTCAGGTCGATCCCTGCGGTGACCCCGGCCGACGTCACGAGGCGATCGTCGCGGGCATGAATGCGGTTATGCTCGACACGGGCAGCCGGAAACTCGGCGGCAAGCTGCGCCGAGCAGAGCCAGTGCGTCGTCACCGTGCGCCGGTCGAGCAGACCGGCGCGCCCGAGCGCGAACGCGCCTGTGCAGATCGATCCGTAGCGGCGCGCCTGAACGCCCCATTCCTGCAACCAGGCCGACAAGGCCTCGTCAGCCAGACCGTTGGGGAGGTCTGGCCCGCCCGCCACCAAGACGGTATCGAACGTTCGGTTCGCCTGCTCGAAACTGAGGTCGGCGACCATCCCCATCCCGTTGGAACAGCGCAGCAACCGCGTGTCCCTCGCCACCAGCACGCATTCATAGCGACCGTCTTCCGGCACGAAGCCGTTGGCCGTCGTGAAGACATCCAGCGGCCCGGCCACATCCAGCGCCTGGACCGCTTCGAAAATGACGACGGCTACATTTCTCTTCGCCATCGTCTCCGGGCCCTTCGCGTTGCAATCTCCCGCGCTGTTTTGCGCGGATGCCGAGGCCCTTAGCCCATCGCGGGCAGCTTATCACGTATGGTTGGCAGTTTTCACGGTTGTGCCGAGATTGCGGCCAGCATCTGATGTTGCGATCTGGAAGGGGCGGGCACGCAGCGCCTCAACAGACCAGACCCGGAGCCTTCCTGAACCCACGTCGCGCAGCGTCGGCACCCCGTTTCCGGGGCCGCCGCGGTGCGCGCCGCACCCGGAGAACATCAGTGACCAACGACATGACCTCCATTGCTGGCATCGCGATCCCGGACAGCGCACTGGCCCGCGCAATCACCGAATTCGTTCGCGATACCGAGACCGACCTGCTGTTCAACCACTCCAGTCGGGTGTTCTTCTTCGGCGCGATCGCCGGGCAGCAGCGCGGGCTGAGCTTCAATCCCGAGTTGCTCTACGCGGCGACGATGTTCCACGATATCGGGTTGATGCCGTCGCACAGCAGCGTCGATCTGCGCTTCGAGGTGGATGGCGCGAACGCCGCGCGTGATTTCCTGCAAAGCTACCACCTCGATCCTTCCGACATCGAAAAGGTGTGGACCGGCATCGCGCTGCACACGACGCCTGGGGTCCCGGAGTTCATGCATCCGGTGATCGCGCTCACCACGGCGGGCGTCGAGATGGACGTTCTGGGTCTGACATACAATCAATATGCCGATGATGTGCGCGAGGCCGTGGTCGCCGCCTTCCCGCGCACGCCCGCCTTCAAGGAAGACATCATCCGGGCCTTTTACGACGGCATCAAGCACAAGCCCGACACTACCTTCGGTAACGTCAAGGCAGACGTCATCGCCGACAAAGAACCGCATTTCGAACGCGGCAACTTCTGCTCGGTCATCCGCTGTTCGCACTGGCACGGCTGAACGCTATCGTCGCGCATGTCGCCTCCAGTCACGTGCCGATGCTCTCGCATCCGCAGGTCGTCACCGACTTCGTCCTTAAGGCGACTGCCTGACACGCCGCCACGCCGTTCCCGGAGACTCTGCATGAACGTCTCGTCCGCTGCCATCAAACTTCATGTTGAGGATTCCGGACCCGGATCAGGAGCGGGTGCCCCGGCGCTCGTCTTCCTGCACTATTGGGGCGGGTCGTCGCGCACCTGGCGCCATGTCACCGACGCTCTCACCCCCATTTTTCGTACTGTCGCGATAGATCAGCGAGGTTGCGGCCGGTCGGACAAACCCGCCGAGGGTTATGCGCTGGCGGATCTGGCCGACGACGCTCAGCGGCTGATTGGGCGCCTCGGTCTCGATCGCTACGTTCTGGTCGGGCATTCGATGGGCGGCAAGGTGGCGCAACTGCTCGCGTCGCGTCGCCCAGCCGGGCTGGCGGGGCTGATCCTGGTCGCCCCGTCGCCGCCCTCGCCGATGCGACTGCCGCTCGACGTGCGGCGCGGAATGGTCGGCGCTTACGACCGCCGCGACAGCATCGTCGCGACCGTCAGCCATATCCTGGCTGGCAATGCGCTCAGTCCAGATGATCTGGAAACGGTGGTCGCCGATAGCCTGCGCGGAGCGCCCGCCGCGAAAGCCGCGTGGCCACTCGCCGCCAGCCAGGAAGACATCACCGCGCAGGTCGCCCGGATCGATGTAGCCACGCTCGTCGTCTCCGGTGTTGCCGCGCATCCGCCAGGCCCAGCTGCATATCCTGCCCGGTGTCGGGCACCTTTCGCCGCTCGAGGCACCGGGCGCGCTGGCCGACCTGATCCGCAAATTTGCGCAGCAGCCGGAGCCGCGTCTCGTGCAATCGAGCTGAACCATCCCGTTGGAGGAGACCGTCGTGTTCGTTTCCGAGATCATCACCATTTCGATCCTGCCGTTCGGCATGGTCAACGCCCATCTTCTCCGCAGCGAGGCTGGGTGCATCCTGATCGATACCGGCATTGTGGGTTCGGAGCGGAAGATCGGCAAGGTCTTGGCGCGGCACGGTCTGGCCTTCCGCGACATCAAGCTGATTGTCATGACGCATGCCCACACCGACCACGCCGGAAGCGCGGCGCAGGTGCGCACCCTGTCGGGTGCGCCCATCCTGGCGCACCAGGACGACGCGGATTTCTACAGCCGCAAGGAGCCGATGACCTATTGCGCGACCGGTCGGGTCGGGAAGCTGTTCGTTAGGACGCCGGTGCCGCACCAGCCCTATGAAGGCTTCGTCCCGGACCTGATGATGACGAACGGCGACACTGTGAACCTGCTGGACTTCGGGATCGACGGCATCGTTCGGCATACTGGCGGCCACACGCCCGGCTCGATCGCGGTGGAACTCTCGTCGGACGACATGATGGTCGGCGACCTGATCGCCTCGGGCATTCTGATCGGTGGCATGATCCGCAAGGCGCGCGCGATCCGCCCCCCGTTCGAGGACGACCCCGCCACCGTGTCGCGTGAGCTAATCCGCATGGTGGAACAGGGGGGCAAACGCTTCCACATGGGCCACGGCGGCCCGTTGGAAGTGGCTGAAGTGCTGCGCCATGCGCGGGCGCTCGCCAAGCTGAGCGCCGAACCATGCGCCGCAGGCTCGTGCCTCCAACACGCACACTGACCAAGCCCCTTCCCGCGAGAACAGCGGCTCCTGTCCAGAGCGGTCGTTCCGTGACCAATCCTGGAACGACCGGGGCTGGTCGACTGCTGCCGGCCGCCTTTGGACATTCCGGTCTTTCGAGCCAGCCGCCTTGGACCGCGGCTTTTGGCCGATCGTGTTGAAAGTCGAGGCGGAAAAACTTCATGCGTAAACGCGCACTCTTTGTATACAGATAATACTTAGCGCGAGCGATCAACTCGCGTCGAAAGTACTCATAGTTCGATAATTACGCGCCAGTTTTGGAGCGGGCGTTTTTCAACGAAATCGCCCAATTGCGGACATTGCGCACTTACTGCATCCTTATTCTATGACACTGCGACCCCCCTTCCTCTTTGCAAATCGGCTTCGGATTATCGCGGCCGTTCTAGCGAGCTTCGTTGCCGGTTTTCTCCCGGTCGCTCTTAGTGGTGGCTACGGTCTCTGGTGGGCGCGTATACTTCTGATCGGATCGGTGCCCCTGATCATCATCGGATTGATGATTACAGCCATCTTCGCCAACTCGATTGCGGCCCATCCCTACCGTTGGGCGACAACCGCAGGGCTTTGTGCGGCAGGGCTAGCCATCGTAGGTATGTGGGCGATGACTGGCTCGCTCATCGGGATAGCCGCGGTGCTGGTCGCGCTTCCCGCTGTTTGCTTTTTTCTATGCCTCGCTCGGTGGTGGCCCGGTCTGCTGAGGCAAGAGATTTTGCGCGCGTCCGTTGTGCCAAGATTCAGTCAGAAATCTGACTGACCGTCTTCCACCAGGCCAAGGCGTTCCGAAGCTCCGGCGCCGATCGGATCGTCAGAAGCCGACCGGCGGCTCTCGGGAAGAAAAAGCGGACCGACTGCAGTCGCCCAAACCTTGCCATTCCTGTCGGGCCGGAGCATTCCTGATAGCGGTCATTTGGAACGGCAGGCGGCAGCGATGGACTGGCTCATGTTGATCGTCATTCCCACTCTATGGGCACAGGTCGTTTTTGCGTCTCCGCCCGTCACTACCCAGCGACATGGATTGTCAGCAGCTTTGGCCTGTGTCGCCAGCCTGTTGCTGTTCACCTCATTGCGTTCCGATCAGACAACTTTTCCGGTGATCTTTGGTGCGGCCTGCGTCGTCACTGCTGCGATGTTCGTCGCGCTTCTTTGGAGGCCAAAGCCAACGGGCGGCGTCCGTTAGCGCCCGATTTCGTTGAAAAACGCCCGCTTCAAAACTGACGCGTAATGACGGCAAGGGTCGTTTGGGATCTTGGCAGATTCGTGAGAACGGACTGTACGCTCAGGCTGGCGCCACCCGATTGCTCCGCAGTTGGAAGTTGTAGGCTGCGGCTGCCATGGTGAACTCCTCGGCGGCACCGGCGAGGCCTCAGAGCTTGAGAGATCTGAGCTTCAGGTTGCGTTTGAGGTGCTCAAACACGCGCTCGATGGGCTTTCGTCGCTGTCTCGCACGCGCATATTTTTCGGTCCGGCGAGTGCGCGCACGTGATCGCTCGCGTCCTCATCGACCGGCCAAGCAATGGCGCGCTGCCTGGCCGTGGTACATTGCCGCTTGAGCAGGCACCCGGCGCAATCGGCCGCGCGGCTGCGGTATCGACGAAACTGACTGGAGGGTACCGTACCACGGCAGGTGAGAGATTTGTCAGCCGGGCAGCGGTAGGCGTCGGCATCAGGGTCGTAAGTAAACGCGTCCCGGATGAAGAAGCCGTCCCGCTGGCGGGTGCGATCGATCACCGGGATGTACGAAGTAATGCTTTGCTTTACCAACCAACCGAGTAGCGGGCCGCTGCCGTATGCCTTGTCCGCGGCGAGGCTTGGGAGTTGGATCCCGAGCTTGGCCTGAGCACGCGACAATAACGTCCGCGTGGCGGTCACCTCAGCTGAGAAACGCGCCGGTGGTGCCTCCACGTCAAGGATGCAATTGGTTTCGAGGTCGAGCAGCGGATTGATGGCATAGGCATAGCGTGCCGGGCCGTGTTTGCATGAAAGCGTCGCCTGCGGATCGGTTGGCGAGACGTACATGGGTTCGACGAGTGCCGGGTCATCGGGGTTGACTGGCAGCGCGGCGTCGAGAGCAGCGAGATACTCGGCAACAGGACGTGACACCGCCACTAATCGAGCTGCTGCGGCTTTGGTGGCGTGAGGGCAAGCGGCTCAGCGTTCTGTTGCCACACGGCTGGCTGTTCCCTGGGCGCAGCTACACCGACCCGATCTCGACCCGGCAACTCCACCGTGCCGTCTGTGAGGCGGCTGACGCAGCTGGGATCCGCAAGCGCGTCAGCCCGCACACGCTGCGGCACAGCTTCGCCACGCACCTGCTGGAGCAGGGCGTTGACATCCGAGTCATCCAGGTGCTGCTCGGGCACAGCAAGCTCGAGACGACCGCGCTCTATACCAAGGTCGCCACGCGGACGATCCGCGCGGTCACCGGCCCGCTCGATCGGCTGATGGCGCTGATGGAGGGCAAGACGCCCGTCGGATGAGCGTGCGATGCGCACCTCGCTCGATGTCCGCTGACATCTTCCGCTCTGCTGGCCCTGCGTACCGGACCGCGCATGCCGGACATCTGAGCCTCCATCAGCTGAAGGTCATGTCGGCGATAGAGAACTGCCGCACCGCTGCGCTCGGCGGCCACACCGAGGCATGCACCGACTGTGGGCACTGGCGGGTCTCCTACAACTCCTGCCGTAACCGGCATTGTCCGCGGTGCCAGGGTGCCGCCGCGCGCACGTGGCTTGCCGAGCGCGAGGCCGACCTGCTTCCGGTTGGCTATTTCCACGTCGTGTTCACGCTGCCCGCCGAGGTCGCCGACATCGCGTACCAGAACAAGGCAGATGTTCACGGCCTGCTGTTCCAGGCCTCCGAGACGATGACGACTATCGCTGCGGACCCAAAGGGTGCTTTTCAAAATGCCCCTGCCGGTAACCAAACCGGCGGGAGCCGCGATTAGCAGAAGGCTAACCACGGCGTCTCACCGCTAGCCTCTACGAAGCGGCCGGACACCGCATCGACTCCAAGCAGCGCATATCCGACGGGCAGTTTTGCCCCTTCCTAAGCCGTCATGAAGCCGTTGTGCCGGGTCAGGTCCGTTTTCGCATAGCCGGGGCTGACCGAGTTGATGACGTGAGGTGTGTCGCGCGGCTCCTCTGCAAGCTGCACCATCAGCATGTTCAGTGCCGCCTTCGAAGCATTATAGCCGATCAGCCGAGCCGAATATTAGGCCCAGCTGGGGATCGCCGTTGACCGCAAGCGACCCGAGCGAGCCGAACAGGTTCACAATGCGAGCGGCCGGCGAAAGGCGCAGCAGGCGCAGCATAGATTACGTCACTGCCAGCGTGCCGATGAAGTTCGTGTCCATGAGGCGCCGGGCCGCGTCCGATGACCCGCTGGTCGGCGGTGCCGCCATGCCGCGCTCCTTCCAACCGAGGTATAGCCTCCCCTGCTGGTAGGACAAAGGCCGGCGGTGTCCTATCCGGAGAAGTTTTGCGTTGTGCCGCGAAAGCGGATCGCCCGTTGGGAATGGCGCTTGGCGTGCTGTTCACCCTCACCGGCACGCCGAGCGCTGGCCGGGAGGTTGGACGATGTTGTTGCGGATCCAACATCCCGGCTTGTCGACTGCTGCGTTCGCATCACTAAACGCCACTTCGGCCGTCCCGCAATAGCCTACACGTCAATGATCCTAGAGACATACGCGTCTGGCACATGACTTGCTGATCGAACTTGGAACGCCGGCGCTGCGCCGCTGCACCTTCCCAGGGGAATTCTGTGTCGTCTTTCTCAAATCGCTCGATCGCGCTGCTCGTGGCTCACGCCAGTGTGGCGACGTTTGGCTTGGCAAACCCTGCACTTGCCGCGCCAGCCAATCCCGCCGAGCCGCCCGCTGCGGACGCCGCCGCCCCTACGGCCGATGCCACCTCAATGCCGTCAGGCGACGATATCGTCGTCACCGCGCAACGCCGTGAACAGCGATTACAGGACGTACCGACCGCGATTACCGCGATCGGCGCGAGCACGTTCACGCTCGGCGGGATCGGACGGTCCGCGAGCGAAATTCTCAACCTTGTGCCCAATGCCTCGGCGGGCAATTTGCAACACGGGCGCCCGCGCTGGTGGATCCGAGGCGTCGGGGCGGGCCAGCAGCAGCTAGACCTCGCCAACCCGGTCGGCTTCTATCTGGATGACGTCTACATCAGCAATGCCAGCGCCACCGGCCTGCCGCTGTTCGATCTGGAGCGCGTCGAGGTGTTGCGCGGCCCGCAAGGCACGTTATGGGGCAAGAACACCACCGGCGGCGCGATCAACGTGATCTCGAAGCGGCCGTCGTTGAACGGGGGCACCGACGACAATTACGTCAAGCTCGACTACGGCAGCTATGACGACAAGATCATTGAGGGCGGCGTCGGCGCGGCGCTGGTGCCGGGTACGCTGGCGGTGCGGGTCTCGGCCCGCTTCGATGACCGCGACGGGCGTTACACCAACCTGTTAACCGGCCAGAATGCCAACGCCATCAAGGATAACGTGCTGCGCGGCCAGATCCTGTTCGCGCCCGCCCCCGGCTTCCAGGCGCTGCTGAGCGCGCATTACCGCGACTATGATACCGACGGCACCTATTGGAGCACCGGAAGCTATGCCGCGAACGGCGTCCTGCGCAACGGCTACGCCCCGTCGACCGACAAGGACACCGTTAACATCAACGCCCCGGAATATAGCCGTAACAAGCAATGGAGCGGCGCGCTCCATATCGACGGCACGATCGGCGCGCTCTCGCTGAACGCGATCACCGGCTACGAGCAGTTCAAGACGCGCGGCGCGAACGATACCGATTACACCCCGCTCGAAATCTCGCGCAGCTACGTCCGCGCGCGCAGCTCGCAGTGGACGCAGGAACTGCGGCTCGCCTCGCCGCAAGCCGACCGGTTCAACTGGATTCTCGGCCTCTATTATTTTAACGAGCATATCGTATCGGACGCCTATTCGGCCACCCTGCCCGCCGGCTCGTTGCCTGCGCAGACCGGCCCGGCAGCGCAGCCGGCCGCCGCCTACAGCCTGACGCAGTACCGCCACAAGGCGGAGAGCGGCGCGGCGTTCGGCAGCGCGACCTTCGACGTGACCGACGCGATCAAGCTGACCGCCGGCGCGCGGTGGACGCGCGAGACCAAGACGCTGGAGTTCGACCGCTTCGCCTCGCCCAACGCCGCTGCGACGTCATGGAGCAATTATGCGCACTGGTGGGATTCGTACACCGGCAGCTTCGGCGGGATCGGCACCTTCGCGGGCGATCTGCGCAAGACTTGGGATGCCTTCACCTACGACGTCACGCCGTCGTGGAAGATCGCGCCCGACAATCTGCTATATTTCAAATTCTCGCACGGCGTGAAATCGGGCGGGTTCAACACCGCCGCGACGCTGCCGATCGCGCTGGCGACGGTCGCGCCCGAGAAGCTCGACGCGTTCGAACTGGGCTACAAGTCGCAGTGGTTCGACCACCGGCTGACGTTCAACGCCAACGTGTTCCACTATGATTACGACGATGTGCAGATCAACGTCGTCGGCCCCAACCCCGGTGCAGTCGGCGGGGCGACCGTGTCCTACCTCCAGAACGCGAAGACCGCGCACGTCAACGGCGCGGAGTTCGAGCTGGAGGCGACCCCGGTCGAGCGCGTCCACCTGAGCGGCGCGGTCGGCATTCTCGACACCAAATACGACAATTTGCAGGTGCTGAACGGCGGCGCCAATCTGTCGGGCGCGCGCTTCGTGCGGGCGCCGAAGCTGACGCTCAACGGCAGCGCCACCTACACCGTGCCGCTCGGCAACGCCGGCAGTGTCGATCTGGTCGCGGACGCGCGCTATACCTCGCTGCAATATTACTACATCACCCCGCAAGACACGGTGAACCGTTACCTGCTCGACCAGCCGGGCTATACGATCGCCAACGCGCGCATCACCTACACCTCGGCTAACAAGCGCTACAGCGTGACGGCTTATCTCGATAACTTCCTCAACACCAACTATCTCGACCATGCGTTGCCTCAGTTCAACGCCGCCGCCGGCATCAACGGCGACACGGTGAGTTGGGCCGACCCGCGCACCTATGGCGGATCGTTGATCGTTCGCTTCTGAGCGGGACCGTTCGCGCGCAAAAAGGGCCGCCGGCAGATTGCCGGCGGCCCTTTTTGGGTTCGCGTCGGTCGCGTTATTCGGCGGCGCGCAGCAGCGCGGCGCTTTCGCGGCCGAGCAACGGCAGCACCTCCTCGCCGATCCGATAGGCTTCCTCGAGATGCGGCGTGCCGGCGAGGATGAAGGCGTCGGTGCCGCGTGCGATCAAATCGTCGAGCCGGGCGGCGCACTGCTCGTAGCTGCCGACGATGCCGAGCGCCGGGCCACCGCGCAGCAGGTTGAAGCCGCCCCATAGGTTCGGCGCGACGATCAGTTCGTCAAAGCGGCGTGCCTCGCTCGGCCGCAGTGCCTGCTGGCGGGCCGCGCCGACCGAGTCGGTCGGCCCGCGAAGTTGCGCGCGGCGTTCGTCGGGGACGTTTTCGAAGCCGATGCGTATGTCGCGCCACGCTTCCTCCTCGGTCGCGCGGGCTACGAGATCGACACGCACCGCGCATTTCTGCTCGCCGCCCAGCGCCGCCGTGCGCTCCTTCACGCGCGCGAATTTTTCGGTGAGCTGATCGAACGGTTCGAGCCAGGAGAGGTAGTAATCGGCATGTTTGGCCGCGGACTGCAACGCCGCATCGGACGAGCCCGAGAACCAGATTTCGGGCAGTTCCTCCGCCGCCAGCAGCGGCGACAGCCCCTCGCCCGCCACCGAGTAGAAGCGGCCGTCGTAGGAGAAGTTTCCGCCGTTCCAGACGCCCTTGAACACGTTGAGAAATTCGGTGGTGCGGCCGTAGCGATCGTCGTGGCTGAATCCGTCTCCCCACCAGAGTTGCGATGGGCCGCCGCCGCCGGTGATGATGTTGAACACCGTGCGGCCACCGGTCGCGCGCTGAAGGCTTGCCGCCATACGCGCGGCATGGACCGGATCGAGGAAGCCTGGCTGGAACGCGATCATGAAACGGAAGCTGCTGGTCTCGCGCGCGAGCAGCGGCGAGATCACCCACGGATCGTCGGTGTTGGGGAAGGACGGGATCAGCCCGCCGATGAAGCCCGCGCTTTCCGCCGCCTTGGCGATCTCGGCGAGATGGTCGATGTAGCGGAAGCCGTCGTCCGCGCTATTGCGGTCGAAACCGGGCGCGATGTTGTGCGGGCCCGGCGGCGACCAGTCGCCACGATTGTAAGCGCTGTGGCGCAGGCTGTCGTGGCAGCCGTGGGTGGGCAGGCGCCAGTAGAAATCGATGGTCATGGCGTGTCTCCTCAGGCGGCGGCGCACACGCGCCCGGTCAGCGCACGGAGGCGGGGGAGCAGATGCTGGCCGACGTGGTAAGCCTCCTCGAGCGACGCGGGCGCGCCGAGCACGAAATGGCCGATGCCGATCCCGGCGAGTTCGGCGAGCCGCGCGGCGACCGCATCGTAGTCGCCGACGATCGTCGCGGCCGGAACGCCGGCTCGTTCCGCTTCGTGCAGCGCCTCGTCATGATCCTCGCGCACCAGCACCGACTGGATCACCCCGAACGCGACCGAGCGACCGCGCTCGGCGGCCAGCCCGTCGAGCCCTTCGATCAGGCTGCGCAGATGCGTGACCGGCGCGGCGCCGAACAGATGGACGTCGGCGGCACGCGCCGACAGCGCCAGCGCCTCCTCGCTCTCGCCATGCAGGAACACGCGCGGGAACGGCACGCGGTTGAGCGGCGCTTCGAAGCCACCGCCCTGCACCTCGAAATGCGTGCCCGAAAACGAGAATGGGCGCGTGCCGTGCACGCCGCGCGCGACGGTCAGGAACTCCTCGGTGCGGTCCAGCGCCTCCGCGTCGGCGGCGGGTGCGATCGCCCAGCCGAGCCGGTCATGCGTCGCGCGCTGGAAGCTTACCGCCTGCTTGGCGGCATAGACCGCCGACCCGATCGAGGCGGGGAACTCCGGGATCAACGTCAGGCGCGGCACCTCGCGCGCGATGACGGCGGCGACGATCGCGCTGTCGTCGGCTTCGGGGCGATGCGGCAGGAACAGCCCGTCGAACGCGGTCTGCGCCGCCGCCTGCGCGATCTGCGCGTAATAGTCGTAGCGGTTGATCGCCCGCGTGCGCACGTCGCGAAAGATCATGCCGGCCTGCGGGCGGGCGCTAGGTTCGGAGCGCGCCGGCTGCGCGGCGACGTCGAGTTGCCAATAGGTCTGGATCGTCATGCCGCGTCCTGCTCCTGTGCGAAGGCCGGCAGCCCGAACCGGCCTGCGAACACCGTCTCGCCGATCAGGCGGCGGCCGTTCGGGTTTTCGTTCGCGTGGAAGTTGGCGTGGAGCGTATCGAGCGTGCCCAACCGCCCGAGCGCGACGATCGCCTCTACCGCATAGTCTTCCGGCACCTCCAGCCGCGCCCGCGCTGCCTCGCGGTCGAACCCGCCGATGCCGTGCGTGTGCCAGCCGAGCAGCAGCGCCTGATGCGCGAAGTTGGTCCAGGCCGCGCCCGCATCGAAGCTGTGCGAGACGTTGTCGACGATCTTGCCGCCGCGTTCAAGTTGGCGCGCCGATAGGATCACGACGAGCGCCGACGCGTTCGCCGCCCACAGTGCGTTTCGCGCGGCAAGCAGCGCCACGAAGTCCGGCCAGTGCGGATCGCCACGCCGCGCGACGACGAACCGCCACGGCTGCGCGTTCGATGCGGACGGCGCCCAGCGCGCCGCCTCAAAGGCGCTCAGCAGCACCGCATCGGGCACGGCCTCGCCGCTGAAGCTGCGCGGCGACCAGCGATCGACGAACAGCGGATCGACGGGATGGTCGGGCAAGCGTGCCATCAGCGTTCCTCCCGGCCGGGCAGCCGCACCAGATTAGCGGGCGCGGCCGGCGCCGCGGTCAGTTCGGCGAGGATCTCATCCTTCAGGCGGTGCAGCAGCGGCGCGGCACGGTCGCGCGGATGCGGCAGATCGACCTCGACAATGCGGCGGATGCGGCCGGGATTGGGCGCCATCACCACCACCCGGTCACCGAGATACAGCGCCTCCTCGACGTCGTGCGTGACCATCAGCATCGTCGAGCGCTGCGCCATCCAGATGCGCTGCAACTCGTTCTGGACATGAACGCGCGTGAGCGCGTCGAGCGCGCCGAGCGGCTCGTCGAGCAACAGCACCTTGGGCTCGGTGACCAGCGCGCGGGCAATTGCCGCGCGCTGGGCCATGCCGCCGGACAATTGGTGCGGATAGGCTTTCTCGAACCCCTGGAGGTTCACCAGCGCGATATGTTCGGCGACGATCTGCGCGCGCCGCGCCTTGGGCGTGTCGGTGTTAAGCAGCGCCAGTTCGATATTCTGCTCCAGCGTCATCCACGGGAACAGCCTATGATCCTGAAAGACGATGCCGCGATCGAGGCTGGTGGTCGCGACCCGCTCGCCGTCGAGCCGGATGTCGCCGCTGTAATCGGCATCGAGCCCGACGATCAGCCGCAGCAGCGTCGATTTGCCGCAGCCCGACGCGCCGACGATGCTGACGAACTCGCCGGGCTTTACGGTGAGGTTGATGTTCTCGAGCACCGGGCGCGGCGCGCCGCCGATGACGAAGTTCTTGTTGAGGTCGCTGACCGACAGCGCGCCAAGTCCGCTGGGGACGCCATGCGGGACGGGCCGGTTGCGAGCTTCGAGGGTCATGCCGGTCTCCTGTTCAAAGGGGGGCGGCCTGCCACCGGAGCAGATGCCGGCGCAGACGGAGGAACAGATGGTTGATGGCGAAGCCGATCGCGGCGGTGACGATGATCGCGACGAGGATCACGTCCATGCGCTGCTGCGTCTGGGCAAGCTGCATCGTCACGCCGAGGCCGGAGCCGGCGCCCATCACGATTTCGGTCGCGATCGAGGCGATCCAGGCGAAGGCGAGGCCTTGCGTCATTCCGGTTAGGATCAGCGGCATCGCGGCGGGGAACAGGATCAGACGGAACCGCTGCAACGGGGTGAAGCCGTAGATCCGACCGACCTCGAGATATCGCCGCTCGACATGCGCGACGCCTTCGTACGTGCTGAGCAGCACCGGGAAGAAGGCGGACAGGCACACCACGATCAGCTCGGCACCCTGCCCGGTGCCGAACCACAGGCCGACCAGCGGCAGCCAGCCGATCATCGGCACCTGCCGGATCGCTTGCAGCGCCGGCCCCAGCACGCGGTCGAGCGGGCGCCACACCGCCATCGCGACGCCGATGGCGATGCCGAGCGTGCCGCCGACCAGCAGGCCGCTGAGGCTGCGCGACAGCGTCGCCAGCATATCCGCGAGCAGCGAGCCATTGCCGGCCAGTTCCACGAACGTCGCCGCGATCGAATCGAGCGGGGCGAAAGCCAGCGCCGATGCGCCCCCGGTCGCCTGCGCCTGCCACCAGCCGAGGAACAGCGCCGGCACGACCAGCCCGATCGCGACGCGGGCCCAGCGCTGGGAGAGCAGCGCGCTCATGCCCGCCGCCACCGCGTCGCGCGGCGCTCGACCGCCTTGGCGGCGGCGTCGAGCGCGAAACCGATCACACCGCTGACCACGACGCCGGCCAGCACCACGTCGATGCGGAACATCTGCCGCCCCATCTCCATCATCTGCCCGATGCCGCTGTCGGCGGCGAGCAGTTCGGCCGCGACCAGCACGATCCAGGCGCGGGTCAGCGCGACGCGCAAGCCGGTCAGCACGGCGGGCAGCGCCGCCGGCAGCAGGATGCGCCACACGAGATCGGGCAAGCGCGTGCGATAGACGCGCGCCACCTCGAACCAGCGTTTCGGCACGCCGCGCACGCCGTCGAAGGTGGCCAGCGCGACCGGGAAGAACGCCGCCAGCGCCACGATCACGATCTTGAACCGCTCGTCGATGCCGAGGAAGATCACCAGCATCGGCACGAACGCGATCACCGGCACTTGCCAAAGCGCGAGGAAGAACGGCGCCAGCGCCGCCTCCGCCAGCCGCGACAGCGCGATCGTCGCGCCGAAAACCAGCCCGGCGACCGAACCGATCACGAAGCCGACGCCGAGCCGGAACATGCTTTCGCCGACATGGCGTTGCAGATCACCGCTCTCGGCCAGCGACCAGAGCGCGCGCGCCACGTCGCTCGGCGGCACCAGCACCTGACTGGGGAACACGCCGCTCAGGCAGGCGACCTGCCACAGCGCAATCAGCCCGACCGGCGCCAGCAGCGCGGACAGCAGCGGGCGCCCGTTGCCGGTGCCGACCGATGGCGGGATCGAAAGCGCGGCGCTGGCCATCAGTTGCGCCCGTTCGCCGACGTCGCGCTCCAGAAGCCGTCGAGCTTCTGGTTGCGCAGCGCCTGCTTGACGAAGCGATCGTCGAGCAACGCGTCGGCATCGACCTTGCTGCGCACCAGGCCGCGCGCGTACGCATAATCGGCGACCGCATAATAATGGCGCGACACCGCATCGGTGAAGACCGGCGAGAAACGCTCACGCCACGGAAAGCCGGGCTCGTCATAATCTTTCGCGACGACATCCGCCGGCAACGCGCCGCGCGTCGCATCTTCGATGACGGCGGCGCGGTTCGCGTCCTGCGCCGCCCATGCCGCCGCGCGGACGTATGCATCGGCGACGATCTGGGTGAGTTCGGAGTTACTGTTGACGAAATCGCCGCGCCCGAACAGTTCGGCGCGCATCTTCCAGTCGGCCGGGCCCTGCTTGGTCGACCAGATCACGCGGCCGATATGCTTCTTTTCCGCCAGCAGCCCGTCCGACAGCAGGAAGGCGGCATCGACATCGCCGGAGGCGAGCGCGGCCGGGGTGGCGGCCGGATTGATGTTGACGATGGTGAAGTCGCCGAGCTTCAGGCCGTTGGCGTCGAGCAACTTCGAGAACGGCAGTTCCCACGGCCGCCCACGGTGCAGCGCGATGCGCCTGCCCTTGAGATCCTTGATCGTGTTTGCCGCCAGCCCGTTACGCACCACGAGGTAGGAGTTCGACCCCTGCCCAACCGGAACGACCAGCTTGAGCGGTACCCCGCCCGATATCGCGATGATCGCGGGGAAATCGCCGTAAGCCGCAAAATCGATCCGCTTGCCGGAGAAGCCTTCGTTGATGAGCGGGCCGCCGACCGCGGTCGGCACCGGCGAAATAGCGAGTTGCACGCCCCGTTTGGCGAGTTCGCCCTTCAGCCAGCCCTGCCGGACGACGATGTTGGTGAGGCCGTTGTAGGTCTGCTGGCCGTGGTAGGGGTAGGCGATGCTGGCGATAGTGACGGTCTTCGCCTGCCCGCCGCCGCCGGTCGCGCCGTGGCACGACACCAGCATCAACGCGGCGAGGATCGCCATGACGATGCCGCCGATCGACGCTGAGGGCCATGAACCGGGTTTGTCGAACCTTGCTATCGCCACGGGATACTCCTTTGGCCGCCACCGCTGCACTTCGCGTGCCAAGTCCGCCGCAAGGGGCGGGGCGGGCGGCAGGCGCGACGTGGTGCGCAAATTCAACCACGCAGCGGCGGCGACTGCGCGGATTGCAGCGGCGATCGGTGTCGGCCGCGCCGGTTAGGGCTGTTGCGGAACTTGGCACGCCGCTTGCGCTTGTACGGCGACGGTCGCGCTCTAGATGGGGTCGACCGATATCCTTCCCGCTTCGCGCAAGGCCTGCGCGCCGCCTTCGATGGAGACAGGCCGAATGCCCGCTGGCCCCGCGCTGCCGCCGCCGGACACCATCTGGATCACGCGCTGCCCCGTGCCGGCGGCCTCGGGCGTGGCATGGGCTTTGGGCTGGATGACGGATGCGTTCGGCGCCGACGGCATTACCGTCAAGCGCGTGCAGGAGGCTGGCCTCAACCTCGTTGCCGACGACCCGGAGCAGCAGATGCACTACCTGTTCCGCGAGGGCGGCAATATCCAGGCGCTCGCAGCACGCGCGCTGGGCGCGCCGACTCGCGTCATCGGGCTGACGTGGATCGACGAGCGACAAGCAGTCATGGTACGCTCCGACACGCGCATCCTCGAACCGGCCGATCTCAAGGGGTTGCGGTTCGCGCTGCCCGGTTTCGGGCGTACGCGCGGCGAGAGCATCGCGCGTGGCATGTCGCTGCACGGCATCCAGAGCGCGCTCGCGCTCGGCGGCCTTTGCCTCGACGATGTCGATCTGGTCGACGTGCCCGCCCCGCCGGTCGAGCAGCCGAGCATCGCGGGTATGCGACGCCTGTGGCTCGGTCTGGAATGGCTCGCGAGCGGGCGGGTCGACGCCGTTTACGTCAAGGGAGCGGCGGCGGCGGAGACGGCGGCGCTCCTGAATCTGTCGGTCGGGATCGATCTCGACGCCTATCCGAGCCGGCTCGCGCGGGTGAACAACGGTACACCCCGCCCGATCACCGTGCACGAACACATGATCGAGCATCACTTCGATCTGGTCGTGCGCTTCCTCGAACAGTCGCTGCGAGCCGCCGACTGGTCCTCCACCAATCTCACCCAGTTGAAGCCAATTTTGATGCAGGAGACTTTGGCCGGCAGCATCGCGGTCGACACCGCCTATCGCGACGATTTCCACCGGTCGCTGCATCCCGATCTCTCCGCCGATCGCATCGGCATGCTGCGCACCCAGGCTGATTTCCTGTGGGCTCACGGGTTCCTCGACGTGCGCGTCGACGTCTCGCGCTGGATCGATCCGTGCCCGCTTGAGGCCGCCCTGCGCCGCCGTGCCGACGCGGCGGCGGGGACATTTGCGACCGTCTGATAGCTGAGCTAGGCCAGCCGCTTTATTTCCTACTGCCTAGGTAGGAATAATATTGGTATCCTCCCTAAACCGAAACGGGAGGAAACGATGGTCGCAGTCCCGCAAGACGATCTCACGACGCGGATCGAAGTCGGCCTCGCAGCAACCAGGCAGCCCGGTGGGCGGCCGCTGCTCGCGTACGACTCGGACGCACACCATTCGGTGAACGGCCGCGCCCGTGCGTTCATCTTCTCGGACCCGCGCTCGCGCGCGCTGGTGCCGCTCATCGAGAAGACAGCGCCGAGCGACGCCAACATCCTCGTGATCGGCGAGACCGGCACCGGCAAGGAACTGGTCGCGCGCTATGTCCATGCACTGAGCAACCGTGCGAACCGGCCGTTTCTCGCGGTCAATTGCGGCGCCTTTTCCGAGACGCTGATCGAAGGCGAACTGTTTGGCTATGAAAAGGGCGCCTACACCGGTGCGCATGCCGCCCGCCCCGGATGGTTCGAGGCGGCGAACGGCGGCACGCTGTTCCTAGACGAACTCGGCGATCTGCCGCTGTCGTTGCAGGTCAAGCTACTGCGGGTACTACAGGAGCGCGAGGTGGTGCGGCTCGGCTCGCGAACCCCGATCCCGCTCGACGTGCGGGTGATCGCGGCGACCAATCTTGATTTGCAGCAGGCGGTCGCCAACGGCAGCTTCCGGGCCGATCTGTTCTACCGGCTTCAGGTCATCACCCTGCCGGTGCTGCCGCTGCGCGAGCGGCGTGCGGACATCCTGCCGCTCGCGCGACATTTCCTCCAGATCTACGGCGACAAGCTCCAGCCGCGCCGGCTCGATCTCAGCCCCGCCGCCGAGGAAGCGCTGTACCGTTACGACTGGCCGGGCAACATCCGCGAGCTGGAAAACGCGGTGTATCGCGCCACGCTCGTCTGCCAGGACGGGGTGATCCACATCGACGATTTCGGCCTGCGCTTCGACGCACGCCGGCCCGCGTCGGCCGGCCTGCCCCTCCCCACCGGTGGTGCCGCCCTGCCGGACGCGGCGGCGGGCGATCTCGAAACCATCATGCGCCCGCTCGTCGCCCGGCTGCTCGACGGCAGCCACGAGGCGATGTTGGACCGGCTGGTGAGCACGGTCGTTACCGAAGCCTTTCACTTGTGCGATTCGAACCAGATCAAGACCGCCGCCGCGCTCGGTGTGACGCGCAACGTGGTGCGCACCCACCTCAAGAATTTCGGCCTGATCTGATCCGCCTATGGCCGATCGCTGAAAACGCAGCACGGCTTCTGGTGAATATCGCGCAGTCTGCCCGACTGCGCACCCGCCTCCCCTCCGTATCCCGGTTGGCACGCTGCTTGCTGATGTCCCCGGTACAGTGCCGCGAGGAGAAACTGGGATGGCAACGACGCTCGATCGACCCGCATCGCAAGACGCTTCGCTCGCCGAATTGTGGTTCACGCGCTGCCCCGTCCCGACCGCGACGGGCATCGCCTACAAGCTCGGCTGGCTGACCGAAGAGTTCGCGCGCGACGGCATCACGCTGCGCACGTTGCAGGAATCCGGTTCGGAACTCGGCCGCCATCATTACGATCACCGCCTGCCCAGGCTGATCCGCGAGGGCGGCAACATGCTCTCGATCGCGGCGCGCGCGCAGGGCGAGCCGACCCGATTGATCGGCCTGACCTGGATCGAGGAGCGCCAGCGCATCCTCACCCGCCCCGAGACCGGCATCGTCAGCGCCACCGATCTCAAGGGCCGCCGGCTCGCACTGCCCGGCTGGAGCCACAACGACATCCCCAGCCATGTGCGCGGCACCAGCATCGCGCGCGGCATGTCGCTCGCCGGCTACAAGGGCGCGCTCGCCTCGGCGGGGCTGACCTTCGACGACGTCACCCTCGTCGAGACGCCCGACCGGCTGCGCAACATCGGCGGCAGCGGTCGCGACCTCGAACCGCGCCGCAGCGATCTCAACCGGTTGTGGCCGATCGAGGCGCTCGTCACCGGCGAGGTCGACGCCATCTACGTCAAGGGCGCGTCGGCGGTCGATGCCGCACAGGCCGCCGGGCTGGTGGTCGCGGTCGATCTCGATGCGCTTCCCGACCGCCGCTTCCGCATCAACAACGGTACGCCGCGCCCGATCACCGTGCACCAGCGCCTGATCGACGAGCATTTCGATCTGCTCGTCCGTTTCCTCGCGGTCACGTTGCGCGCCGCCGATACGGTCGCGGCCGAACCCGACACCCTGCGCGATATCCTCGAGTTCGAAACGCAGGGCAGCGCCGCCGCGATCGGGCAGGCCTATGGCCGCCTGCACGAAGGGCTGCACCCGACGCTCGACGCCTACCGGCTCGACCTGCTCGATCGGCAGAAGGCGTTCCTGTTCACCTACGGCTTCCTCGACGCCGATTTCGCGCTCGACGACTGGATCGACCGGCGTCCGCTCGAAGCCGCGCTGGCGCTTAACGCCGGCCGCGACGCCGCACTTCCTGCCCCCACTCCCGCCCTCGCATAAGGACGTATCGCCATGACCGACCTGCCCGGCCTTTCCGCCGCCGCCATCGCCTTCATCGTCGAAGCCGAACAGGAAACCACCCGCGCCTTCCGTCTGCTGCGCGAAACCCGCACCATCTCGCCGAGCGGGACTTTGTTCTACGGCGTGCGCGTTCCCGGCGAGGACAAGCTCGTCACGCTTAATTATCAGGGGTTCTGGCAGGAGAACCCCGACAAGCCCAAGGTCGGGGTGATCGACTTCGACGGCAACAGCTACTGGAGCAACCCGCCCGGCGGCACCGCGCGCTACATCAAGCTGTTCCGCACCCATCCGGACGTGCAGGCGATCAGCCACGTCCACACGCCGCATCTCGGCGCCTATTCGCAGGCGCACAGCACGCTGCCGTTGCTCTACGTCCCCAACCGCCGCTTCCGCTTCACCGCCGAACTGCCGGTGTTCATCAACCGTCGCCAGGCCGAGGTCGACTTCATCCTCGATGCGATCGCCAACGATCCACAGGTTCCCGGCATCATCGAGGCCAACGGCGGCGCGACGGTGTGGAGCTGGAAGGGCATACGCGATCTGACCGACACGATAGTGCTGCTCGAGGAAGGCGCGCAGTTCCAGATCCTCGGCCAGGCGCTCGGCGGCTCCAAGCCGTTCGGCCCCGGCGTGCTCCAGCAGCAATGGCGGATGAGCAAGCTCGTCGCGCCCGACACCTATGTCGAGGATGACGGCACGATCCGCGACACGGCGCAGGCTGCGGAATAACCCGATGAGCGATAGCAAGCGGCAACTCGCGCTCGGCGTCTTCCTGACGCGGCACGGCCACCACCCCGGCGCGTGGCGCCAGCCAGGGTCCGCCAAAAGCGGCCGGCCCGACTTCGACTATTGGGCCGGCCTCGTGAGGACGGCCGAGCGCGGCATGTTCGACACCGCCTTCTTCGCCGATTTCGTCGGTCAGGGCGGCGGCAACACCAAGGGTATCGAGCGTCGCCACGCCTTCCTCGACTTCGAACCGCTGACGCTGACGGCGGCACTCGCCGCCGTGACGAGCCGGATCGGGCTGGTCGCGACGGTAAACACCAATGTCGAGCACCCCTATGCGCTCGCCCGCCGCTTCGCCGCGATCGACCATATCAGCGGCGGGCGGATCGGCTGGAACATCGTGTCCTCGCTGGAGCCGGGCGCGATCGCCAGCTTCGGCATCGACCCGCAGCTCAGCCACGCCGAGCGCTACGAGCGCGCCTATGACGCGGCTCTCTTACAACTGGCGCTCAGGGTATACAAACAGCTACAATCGCACCATCAACGAAGACCAATATGCCGGCGAACTGGTCCGGCCTGTGGCGCGGCTTGATTTCTCCGCAAGCTACGAGGCGATCAAGGGCATCTCTATCGTCGGCAACGTGAGCAACGTTCTGGCACAGCCGTTCAAGAACTATCGGTATTATAACGAGACGCAGTATTTCGGTCGCGATCTGAGAGTAGAGGGTCGGTATATGAGCCTCGGCGTCCGCTTCAAGATGTAAGTGTTTGGGCCAGTACGGCGTGCGTGGCACGCCGTACTGGCGTGTTTGCTTATGATCCGCCGGCATCCAGCGGGTGCTGCCGGAGCATCGCCGAACCACACAACCTCAGCCGTTTAGAATGTCAGAAGACATCGACCTGCCCTGCGGATCGCAGACGATGGGCGAGGTGCTGAGCCATGACCATAGGAGAGAGGCCTTGACAACGGAACCATCGTACACGCGCCGCGCGACGCTCGGCATGATCGCCGCGCTTCCCATGATGACGTCGTGTGGGGCGTCAGCAGTTATGACCAGTCTGGACCAAGCCGGAACTGGGGCGCCATCCCCGCCCCCGACCCCAATCCCAACTCCTACCGGCACGCCCACAGCGTCGGAAGGGCGTCCGCAGTACCACATCGCTGCGCCTGCCGGCGGCTGGATCAACGATCCACAGCGT